>Ga0315903_10001377_pt1 | contig 36725 bp, 33 predicted proteins | sample LakEriMetagenome_7_FD_203524 | JGI IMG/M metagenome (GOLD analysis project Ga0315903, IMG submission 203524) | Freshwater fungal communities from buoy surface, Lake Erie, Ohio, United States - Buoy 2 MA119 | ecosystem: Environmental > Aquatic > Freshwater > Lake | place: USA: Lake Erie, Ohio...
TAGTTCTTCCTATAGAGCCGTCGTAGACTACGACGTTGATAGGACGGGTGTGGAAGCGTGGTAACACGTTAAGCTTACCGTTACTAATAGCTCAATTGGCTTGATTTATGCACTGAAAAAATTTTTAAAGTGAAAATGTTTTTACAAATTATCAATGACTATAAAAATAATATTTTATAAAAATTAACTTTTTTAAATTGAAAAATAATTCCCTACTAAAAGAGCTGGAGTCCGAAGCTATATCAATTATTAGAGATGGTTTTTCCAGATCATTAAATCCAGTTTTAATGTACTCCATTGGAAAAGATTCTAGTGTTTTACTTCATCTTGCAATCAAGGCCTTTTATCCTTCACCTGTTCCATTTCCATTACTTCATATTGACACTACATGGAAATTTAAAGAAATGTATGCTTTTAAAGAAAAGGTTAAAAAAGAATTAAAAGTTAACATTATTACATACACAAATTTTTATGGACTAAAAAAAAAAATCGATCCAATAAATAATTCATCTCTCCATACAGATATTATGAAAACAGAAGCTTTAAAACAAGCTATCGATCTTCATAAATTTGATTTTATATTTGGAGGAGCTCGTAGGGATGAGGAACAAAGTCGTTCCAAAGAAAGAATTGTTTCACTGAGAGAAAAAGCACATTCATGGGATCCTAAGAACCAGAGACCTGAACTTTGGAGTTTATTTAATTTCCATAAAAACCAGGATCAGACTTTTCGTGTTTTCCCCATATCCAATTGGACAGAAAAAGATGTGTGGGATTATATTTTAAAAGAAAATATCAAAATTGTTGATTTGTATTTTGCAAAAAAAAGGCCAGTAGTAAATAGAGATGGAGCTTTTTTTTTAGTAGACGATAGTCGTTTTCCGTTAAAAAAAAATGAAAAAATTTCCTTCAAATCTGTAAGATTTAGAACGTTAGGTTGTTATCCATTAACTGCAGGTATAGAGAGCAAAGCTGCAAATTTAAAAGAGATAATAAAAGAAAATAAAAAAATTATCTTTTCCGAGCGCGCTGGAAGATTAATAGATTTAGATAAAATTAACAGTATGGAAATTAAAAAAAAACATGGTTATTTTTAATGAGCTATCCTTCGCAAATTAAAATTATTACATGCGGTAGTGTTGATGACGGCAAGTCAACATTAGTAGGAAGGATTTTATCAGAAACAAATAATATTTTCTTGGATCAAAGAGATAAATTAAAAGTTCTTTCCAAAAGATATGGAACTACAGAAAATTTGCTAGATTATGCATTGCTTATGGACGGTCTTCAAGATGAGAGAGAACAGGGTATCACTATAGATGTAGCGCATAAATATATAAATTACAAAAATAAAAGATTAGTGTTTTGTGATAGCCCTGGTCATACGCAATATACAAAAAATGTCGTAACCGCAGCTTCTAATTGTAGCATCGGCATTATTTTAATAGATGCCGCAAAAGGAATATTGAAACAAACGGAACGTCATCTTGCAATATTAGATTTTGTAGGCATAAAACATATAATTTTTGCAGTAAATAAAATAGATCGTATTAATTATAATAAAAAGAAATTTGAAGCACTAAAAAAAGAAGTGCAAGAAATTTTAAAAGATTACTTTTTTAAATCTAAATTTGTTATTCCAATATCTGCTTTAAATAATGAAAATATTGTAAAAAAATCAACGAAATTATTTTGGTATAAAGGAAAAAATTTATTAGATCAGATTCTGGCAATTTCATTTAAAGACGAAATTTTAAATATTTCTTACATTGCAGTTCAGCATGTTCATAGACCTAATAATAAAACCAGGCATTATATGGGTCTAGCCAGAGGACTTCCTATTAGAAATAAATCAACAGTCTTTATTATGCCATCAAAATTAAAAAATAAGATTAAGAATATATATTTTGATAATAAAAAACAAAAATTTACCAATGCAAATTATCCCGTAAGCATTGAAACTGAGAGTGAATTAGATATTGCCCGCGGTGATATAATTGCATTAAAAGAAAATGATATTGAAATAGGAAATTGCTTTAATGCTTCTGTTGTAATTACTTCCCAGGACAATTTGTATTCAGGAAGACAGTATTTAATAAGAATTCATAATAAAGAAACTTACGTAACAGTGACCAAAATTAAAAAAAAAATAGACTTTAACAAAGATGACTCAAGTAATTTAAAAGAGTTGTTCGTAAATGATATTGGAGAAATAGAAATTGACACAAACGACACAATAACATTTGCGCCGTTTAATAAGGTAAAAGAATTAGGCGCATTTGTTATCATAGATACTGAAAGTTATAATATTGTTGCAGCTGGGAAAATTAATTTTGCACTTAGAAGATCTGGTAATGTTTTTCAAAGCAAGCTTAAAATAAATAAAGTGAATAGATTGAATTTAATTAAACAAGTTTCAAAATGTATATGGTTTACAGGCATTTCAGGATCTGGGAAAACTACAATAGGTAATGCTTTAGAACAGAAATTATATAAAAAAGGTAAATTTACCTATTTTTTAGATGCTGATAATTTAAGGTTAGGAATTAACAAAGATCTTGGCTTTTCACAAAGTGACAGAGTAGAAAATATTAGAAGAATAGCAGAGATCGCAAAATTAATGACGGACGCAGGATTAATTGTTATCGTTGCGGCTATATCTCCTTTTGAGAATGAAAGAAATTTTGCAAGATCTTTATTTAAGAATAATGAATTTATTGAAATATTTGTGAATACTCCTCTCCATGTTTGCAAAGCTAGAGATTCTAAAGGACTTTACAAAAAAGCAGCCAAAGATAGTCTTATGAGTAAAGTTGGTCTTGGTATTGATTATCAAATTCCAAAAAATCCAGATTTTACTGTAAATTCAGAAACTCAGGACCCAGACAAACTAGCTGAAGAGATATTAAAAAGATTTTTTTAATAATAATTCAATATTTAAAATTTATTTATAAAAATATTCTCATCAAACAACATTAATATTAGATAGAAAATACTTACATTTAAATTTTTTTTAAAATTGTTAATTTTCTTTAAAAATATATAAATAAAAATTAAAATTTAAATTTTAATAAAAAAATTAAGTGAAAAAAAAAATCATCTTTATTCTTGGCAGCGGAAGATGTGGAACACTTGCTTTTTATCAAGCATTGCAAAAAGTAAAAAACGCAGAAGTTTATCACGAATTTTTTTTTGAACCAACTTTAAGAGCAGCAACATTATATCATATGAAAAAAAAAACTAAGGCACATATTAAAAAGTTTGTTGAAGAAAATCATTTATTTTCTATCAATAATTCAAAAAAAAAATTATGGATCGATTCTTCAAATGCATTGCCATGGATTGCTGATGTTTTGGTAGAAATGTTTCCAAATGCAAAATTTATTCATCTAGTAAGAAATGGTAAAAAAGTTGTGTCATCTTTTTTTAATAAACATGGCGATATAATGTACAATGATTATCATGTAAAAAAATTATTAAGTTTTTTAAAAAATAAAACAAAAATAATATCATCAGAAAAAAAGTATTGGAGACCATTACCAATTAATAATAAATCAGAATTAGAAAAATTTATTAAAAATGGTCAGTTTTATCGAATTTGCAAATATTGGGCAGAAATTAATGAAAAAATAAACAAATCATTAAAAAATGCAAAGTTCAAGAAAACTTTTAAATTAGAGGATATAGAAAATAAAAAAAAATTATTAGAGTTTAGTAATTTTATTGGTTTAGATAGAAAAGATTATTTGAATTTTAAGTCCTCCTTTGGCAAACCAGTCAACGTCACAATACCAAAAAACTTTTATTTTTCAAAACAACAGCAAAATATTTTTGAACAAACATGCTCAGAGCAAATGATAAAATTTAATTATAAAAATAATGAAGCAAAAGAATATAAAACTATATACTAGTAAAAAAAACTGTGATTTTTGCAAGGATAAATTAACAGCGCCTTACAAACCAATTAATACAAAAAGAAATATTTTAACTTATCGTTGCAAAAATTGTTCATTATTACAGAGTATTCCTCAAAAGAAATTTAAATCATTCCCTAATCCTTCAATGTCTTTTGATGCTGATAGATCAAGCATCATGTATACCAAAGAATTAGTCTTGCCATCCCACATTTCTTTTTTTAAAAAAAATAAAGTCAACTTTTCTAAAATTAATTCTTGTTTAGATATAGGTTCAAATAGAGGATGCTTTTCTAGATTTATTTTATCAAAAAATAAAAATATCAAAATAACAGCAGTTGAAACAAGGAAAGAACTAATTAAAAATTATAAATTTAATTCTAATGTCAAAATATATAATACGAGATATGAAATTTTTGAGATTAACAAAAAATTTGATTTTATTTATAATGTTCACACATTAGAGCACTTGACATCATGTAGTTTGGCAATCAAAAAAATGAAAAAGCATTTGGCGCATAACGGACTGCTTTTTATAGCCGTTCCAAATATCAATTCAATTGATAACAAATTTTTTGAGGAAGTATTTATTGATCCTCATACTTTTCATTTTACAAATAATGTATTAATTAAGATTTTCAATAAATTTGGACTTAAAATTATTGCTAAAAATATAAGCGGTGATGAGTTGCAATATCTTTTAACAAAAGATTTAAAAATATTAGAATACAATAACAATGCGCATATTGAAAAAAAACATTATTTTTTTTATGATAAAAGATCACTTTATTTATATAAAAATAAAATTGCCAAGAACAGACTGAGTCTAAAAAAAAAAGCAAAAAAAATCAAAAAATTATTATTAAATAAAATTAATATTGTTTTTTGGGGTGCGGGAAGAATTTTTGATGGTCTAATTAAACTTGGGAATATAAAACCAAGCCCAAACATCAGAATAATAGATGGAAATTTATATAAATATTTTAAAACTTTACATAATTTTAGAATTTTAAAACCTTCAGATTTAAAAAGAAATGAATCTAAATCTATTTTAGTGATATGCTCTAGAGTTTACAAGGATAGTATTATTAGGGAAGGAAAAAAATATTTTTTTAAAAAATACATTAAAGTATTCTAATTATGAATGTTCAGAAAATTAAAAAAGCTAATAAATTTGAATTAAATTTAATTGCCAAAGATATTAGAAGATTTCTAATTAAATCTATTTCAAAAACTGGAGGTCATATTGGCGCTAACCTTTCTACAATCGAGTTAACAATTGCTTTGCATAAAGTTTTTGACTCTCCAAAAGATAAAATTATTTTTGACACCGGACATCAAGGCTATACGCATAAAATTCTTACGGGTAGAGCAAATAAGTTTGATACATTAAATCAGAATGGAGGATTAAGTAGGTTTATCAGCAGAAAAGAATCTGCACATGATATTATTGATGCATCACATGCTGGTACCGCTTTGTCATTCGCATGTGGTTTTGCTCATAATCATAAAAAAAATTTTTTTTATACAGTTGCAATTATTGGGGACGGAACCATGGTTGAAGGTATGAATTTTGAAGCTTTAAATTTTTCAAGTGTTAAAGCAAAAAATCTTATAATTATTTTAAATGATAATGAAATGGCTATTGATAAAAGTGTCGGTGGTTTTAGAAGTTTAACAACAGGTAGATATTGGAAGATAAAAACTAGAAATTTTTTTAAAGGTTTGGATCTTGATTATTATGCAATCCAAGATGGTCACAACATTAATAAAATTGTTAATGTACTAAACAAAGTGAAAAAAAAAACAAAAACAACGGTTGTTCATTTAAAGACAGAAAAAGGTAAAGGTCTAGAGTTTGCAAAAAAGCATAAGTACAAAATGCATTTCTCAATGCCATTTAATCCATTAACTGGAGAAGGGTCCAGTCCAACTATTCCAGGAAAAACTTTGGGAGTCGTTGCCGCTAAAAAAGTAAATGAAATTTTATCGAAAAACAAATCTGCAATAGTAATTACACCTGCAACACCATATGCTTCATACTTAGATGAAATTGAAAAAAAAAATTTAAATCGGGTGGTAGATGTAGGAATGGCAGAACAACATTCAGTTGGGTTTGCGGCTGGATTGTCTTTGAGAGGTTTTAAGCCAATTTTGTTTGTTCAATCAACTTTTCTTCAAAGAGCTTACGATCAATTACTGCATGATTTGTCTTTTATGCGTTCTGACGTTTTAATTATTTCTGCTAGATCTGGTTTTGCCGGATTTGATTCTCCGACCCATCACGGAATTTTTGATATATCTTACTTAAATTCAGTGCCTTATTTGAAAATTTTTTATCCAAATAGTGAATTAAAATTAAAATCGATTATTGAAAAAATTATGTCAAAAAAAAATAAAGGACCATCTATAATACTACTTCCCTATGAAACAATTGCTAATATAGCTAGCTTTGACAATAAAGAGTTAATTAGTAAAAAAAATATAGATTTTAATCTAATAATATTTTGTTTGTTAAATACATTGAAAGTTGCAGACGAAATAAGAAATTCACAAGAGTTAAGAATATTTAAAAGTATAAAGATATATTGTTTAGATCAAATTAAACCCCTGAATTCTAAAGAAATATTAAAAGTAATTACAAATAATAAACAATCAAAATTTATTTCTATAGAAGAAAATGTTTTAAATGGAGGACTGGGATCAATAATTAAAAGTCAATTTAATAATCTTCAACTAGATCTAATAAATTTTGGAATAAAGGATAAATTTATCGACTCTGGAGACAAAGAAAGTTGTCTCGAAAAAGCCGGTGTTAGTGCAAATAAAATCACTTTATTTTTAATGAAAAAATATGGAAAAAAAACTAAAAAATAAAATTGCCCTGATCACTGGAGCAAGCGGTGGAATTGGAAACTCCATAGCTATCAAATTAGCAAATAACGGGTGTAAATTAATTCTAACTTATAATACAAATTTTAAATCTATTAAAAATTTATCAAATAAATTAAAATTAGTTGATGCAAAATTTGATATTATAAAAGCCGACATTACTAAAAGTAGAGACAGAAAAAAAATTATAGATCATATAAATTTAAGATTTAATAATAAAATAGATATTTTAATAAATAATGCTGGCATGAACAAAGTTAAGGATTTTGAAAAAATTACTGAAAAAGACTGGGATATTCTGATGGATACAAATTTAAAATCCACTTTTTTTTTGACTCAAAAAATATTTAATATCATGAAGAAAAATCTTTTCGGAAAAATTATTAATATTTCATCAGGAGCCGCGTTATATCATGGTCCAAAAACAGCGCATTACGCAATCTCAAAAGCTGGAGTAATAAGTTTTACTAAACTTTTGGCAAGGTTTGGAGCTAAATACAACATATTAAGCAATGCAATTGCCCCAGGTATTGTTAAAACTAATTTAACTAAAAAGGAAATCAAAGGAACTGGCGGTAGCAACTATTTAAATATGACTTTATTAAAAAAATTTTGTTCGTTGGACGACGTTTCTAATGCCGTTTTATTTTTAGCATCCAATGAACAGAATTATATTACAGGAGAAGTAATAAATATTACTGGCGGCGCATATCTTGGATAAAAGGTATTTTATTATTCTTGGCGCAAGTTTAGATCAAAAAGAGTCAATAATTGCAGCAAATGAATTAGGATTTAGAACTTTAGTATTTGATAAGAATAAATCTTCAGACTGCAAAAAGTATGCTTATAAATTTTTTAACGTTAGTACAGTAAATTTTTCGTTAATAAAAAAAAAAATATATAAATATAAAAAAAAAATTGCAGGCGTAATAACCCAGGGATCTGATATCCCATTCACAGTTTCTAAAATAGAAAAATATTTAAAAATTTACGGAAGAACTCCCTTAAATTCATCACTAATATGTTCAAATAAATTATTAATGAAGAATTTTTTTACTCAAAATAAAATTCCAACGGCAAAACAATTTAAAAATATTCATCAAATTAAAAAGTCTGATTATCCAGTTGTTGTCAAACCTATTGATATGTCGGGTTCAAAAGGTGTGTATTTCTGTAGAAATTTTGATGAAATTAATTTTTTTTCTAATATATCAAAAAAAAAATCCAAAAAAAAAAAAATTATTATTGAGAAATTTTTAAATGGACCTCAACTAAGTACAGAATCATTAATTATAAAGAAGAATGTTTATACTTTTGGATATGCCGAAAGAAATTATAACGACACTAAAGATTTTTATCCTAACATTCTTGAAAATGGAGGAATACAAATAGCAAAAAAATATTTTTCTTACAAAAAAAAAGTAGATTTTTATATAAAAAAAATTGCAAAAAAATTAAAGATAAATAATGGTGTAATTAAGAGCGATTTAGTTATAAATAATAATCGTATCTCATTTATAGAAATTGCAACGCGTTTATCAGGTGGTGACTTTTCAGCAACTTTAATACCAAAGAGTACCGGTGTAAATTTCATTAAATGTGCAGTCAAAAATGCTGCGGGTCTGAAAGTTTTTAAGAATGAATTAATTGGTTTCAAAAATATAAATAAAAATTATTACGCCAATAGATATTTTTTTTCAGTTGATAAAAAAAACATTAAAAAAATATATGTGCCAAAGTTTTTAAAAAATGTTAAGTGGATACATAAATTAGAATTTAATACTAATAGACTTATAAAGAAAACACAGTCACACAAAGATAGGTATGGTGTTTTTATAGTTTCAGCAAAAAATCTAAATCAACTTACAAAAAGAATTAATTTTGTTTATAATAATATTAAAATACTTTATGAATAAACCATATTTTATTGCTGAAATATCCAGTAATCATAATAATTCATTAAGCCGAATAAAAAAGCTTATCGCATCTGCTAAGCAATCAGGTTTTGATGCAGTCAAATTTCAAGTTTTTAAGATAAAAGAATTATTTCATAGAAATGTTTTAAATAAATCCAAATTACATCGAGATAGAGAAAAATGGGAATTAAATTTAAATTATTTAGAACAAATCAGAAGAGAGTGTAATAAAAATAAGATTGAATTAGGTTTTACTCCTTTTTATTTAGAAGCAGTAGATGTTTTAGAAAAATATGCTGATTTTTATAAGATAGCTTCTTATGAATTACTATGGATCGATCTTATAAAGAAATGTGCAAAAAAAAATAAAAAATTAATTATTTCTACCGGCATGGCAAATATGCAAGAAGTAGAAAAAGCTTATAAATCAGCAACAAAATATTTAAATAAAAACAAATTAAGCTTTCTTCATTGCGTTTCGTCGTATCCGGCAAGTTATAAGCAATGTAATTTGTCTTCAATAAAAACTTTAAGATCTAATTTTAAATGCAGAGTAGGATGGTCAGATCATACCACAGATAAAGATGTTATTATAAGAGCAGTTAATTATTGGAATGCGGATGAAATTGAAATGCATTTTGATATTGATGGAAATGGATTTGAAGCAAATGTAGGTCATTGCTGGCTACCCAAAGACTGCTATGATTTAATAAATACTATTAGAAAAAATGAATTAATGGATGGATTAGATGGAAAAAAACCATCTGATGTTGAAAAATTAGAAAGAAATTGGAGAGCGGACCCCAGAGATGGTTTAAGACCTCTTTTGAAGATTAGAAATAAAATCTGATGCAAAATATATGTTAAAAAACTATTATAGCCAAAGAAATAAAATTATCCATAAACAGAGCACAAGAACTAGAGAGGAGCTTGCTAATAATGAAGTTAATACAATTTTATATTTAATAAAAAACTTTTTTAATTTTGAAATAAAAAAAGAATTAAAAGTTTTAGATGTTGGCTGTGGAGATAAATTTCTCAAAGACCCATTTGAAAAAAGGGGTCTTTTATATCAAGGCATAGATATTGATATAATCGATTTTAATAATGACGAATTTCCATTTCTAGATAACTCTTTTGACCTTGTTGTTTGTCTTGCAGTTATTGAGCATATTAAAAATACTCAAAATTTTTTAAGTGAGATTAATAGAATTTTAAAAAAAAGAGGTTTTGTTTTTTTTAGCACACCTAATTGGTCTTATGCTTTTAAAAATTTTTATGACGATTATACACATGTACAGCCTTACACTAAAAAATCATTGTCAAAAATACTGAGTGATTTTAATTTTGAAGACATTCATATAGTACCTGGATTGAGAAATAAATATTTTTGGCAGTATACTATGCCTTTTGCAGAATTTTTTGCTATGATTTTGCCATTTAGTGGTGACGCAAAATTTATTCCATCATTTTTGAAAGGCAAAGCAACTTCACTTTTTGCATTGGCTAAAAAATGAAAATTCTTATTACAGGATCTGCCGGGTTTATCGGTTCTGCTTTAACAATAAAAATCTTGGAATTGGGTCACGAAGTTATAGGAATAGATAATCATAATGATTATTACAATGCACGTTTAAAAGAGGACAGACTTGCTCGACATTTGAACCATGACAAATATGAGCATATCCGCACTGATATTGCTGATACGAAAGCGGTTATGGATATATTTAAAGCTTTTTCACCCCAGATAGTTTTTCATCTAGCCGCTCAGGCAGGTGTAAGATATTCAATTGAAAATCCTTCATCTTATATCAACAGTAATTTAGTTGGTTTTGGAAATATTCTAGAGGGTTGTAGGCACAATAATGTTCAACATTTAATTTACGCAAGCTCATCAAGTGTTTATGGAGCCAATACTTCCATGCCTTTTTCTATCCACCACAATGTAGATCACCCATTAAGTTTGTATGCTGCCACTAAAAAAGCAAATGAACTTATGGCTCATAGTTATAGTCATCTATATAACCTTCCAACTACTGGACTACGTTTTTTTACAGTTTATGGTCCATGGGACAGACCGGATATGGCATTACAAAAGTTTGCTAAAGCAATAATTAATGAAGAAATTATTGATATATTTAACCATGGAAAACATCAAAGAGACTTTACCTATATTGAGGATATAATAGAAGGATTGGTAAGAGTTTCCACAGAGCCTGCTTTACCAAATGATGAATGGACCAGTGATAATCCAGATCCAGGAACGAGCAAAGCTCCATGGAGATTATACAATATAGGAAACAATTGTCCCATAAATCTCATGGATTATATTGTTGCTTTAGAAAAAGCCTTAGGTAAAAAAGCAAAAAAAAATTATTTACCGATACAACCAGGCGATGTTCTTAATACATATGCTGACGTTGATGACTTGGTGAAAAAATTTAATTATAAGCCCAAAACCTCAGTAGAAGATGGCATCAATAAATTTGTAGAGTGGTTTAAAAAGTACTATGAATGCTAAATAATTTAAAAAAATTTTTAGAGCTGCTTTCAAGCGCTGAAAAAAAAAAGCTTATCATTCTTATGTTCATGATCTTGATCATGGCACTGATAGATATGTTGGGCGTAGCTTCTATTATGCCTTTTATGGCTGTTTTGGTAAACCCGGAGTTGATTGAAACAAATAAAATTCTAGCCGAAATGTACGTCTATTCCAGGTCAGCAGACAAAGAGTCCTTTTTTTTTTTATTAGGGTTAATTGTTTTTTTTATTTTAGTATTTTCTTTATTTTTTAAGGGAGTGACAGCTTATTTTCAAATACGATTTGCCATGATGTGCGAATATACTATCGGTAAAAAATTTATCGAAGGATACATATATCAACCATACGTTTGGTTTTTAAATCGTAATAGTGCAGAATTAGGAAAGAACATACTTTCCGAAGTGCAAACCGTTATATTAAATGTAGTTATGCCTTTTATAACTATATTTTCTCAAGGAGCAGTTGTAATTGCAATTTTTTTATTATTATTATTTATTGATACCTTACTTTCTTTGTCTGTCTGTTTTTTTTTAGGAGTATTTTATTTTGGCATTTACAAGACAATGAGTCGGAAGCTATCTGCCATTGGTCAATCTAGGCTAGATGCTAATGAAGGACGCTTTAAAGCAGTTATTGAAACTTTTGCAGCCTCCAAAGAAATAAAAATTGGAAATCATGAGGATTTTTGTATCAAAAGATTTTCTAATCCAGCAAAAATTTATGCAAAACAACAAATTAAAGCCGAGATAATCTCTACTCTTCCTAGATTTGTGTTCGAGTCTATAGCATTTGGGGGCTTGATGTTAGTCATCCTTTATCTCATGAATAATAAAGGTAATTTTTCTAATTCTATTCCAATAGTAACACTTTATGCTTTTGCTGGTTATCGATTAATGCCTGCTTTGCAATTTATTTATCGAGCTGTTTCCCAGATCCGTTTTGCAGAACCTTCTTTGAATTTTTTGCATAATGACTTAATAAAATTAAAAAAGTTAAATTTAAGTCATAAAAATTTTAACATAGTTAAATTTGAAAAAGACATTCAATTGAAAAATGTAGTATTTAAATATCCAAATTCCGAAAATCTTGTTCTTGAAAAACTTTCTTTAAAAATTTTAGCAAAAAATGTGGTCGCCTTGGTTGGAAAAACTGGAAGTGGAAAGACTACAATTGTTGACTTAATAATGAGTATCATAGATCCTTTGAGCGGAACCTTAGAAGTTGATGGAAAAATAATTAATGGTAATAATTGTAAATCATGGCAAAAAATAATTGGCTATGTACCGCAGCAAATATATTTAGCTAATGATACAATTGAAGCAAATATAGCTTTCGGAGTCGATGTCGATAAAATAGATTTTTCTGAAATAAAGAGGTCAGCAAAAATTGCCAATCTGCATGAATTTGTTACAAATCAATTGCCTGAGGGATACAAAACTTTTATAGGTGAAAGAGGGGTACGATTATCAGGAGGGCAACGCCAAAGAATAGGAATCGCTCGCGCACTTTATAATAATCCTAAAATTTTAATAATGGACGAAGCCACCAGCGCTTTAGACAGTCTTACAGAAAAAAAAATTATGCAAACAATTAATGAATTAAGAAATGATATAACAATTATCATTATTGCTCATCGATTAAGCACTGTTCGAGAATGCGACCAGATATATCTGGTAGATAATGGGAAAATTATAGCACAAGGAAATTTTTTGGAACTAGTCAAAAAAAACGATATGTTTAGTTCTATGGTTTCTCAAAACAAACAGTAGTATAGTTTTATAATGTTAAAAAAGTCATCTATATTAATCACAGGAGGAACAGGTTCTTTTGGAAAAGCTTTTGTGAGCATGACCTTGAAGCATTACAATCCTAGGAGGCTCGTAATTTTTTCTAGAGATGAAATGAAGCAATGGGAAATGGCTAAGCTATACAAAAATGATAGCAGAGTCTTATTTTTTGTGGGAGACGTTAGGGATAAGGAAAGGCTTCATAGAGCCTTACACGGCGTAGAATACGTAGTTCATGCGGCGGCAACAAAAATCGTTCCTACTGCCGAGTACAATCCTTTTGAATGTATTAAGACAAATATAAATGGAGCAATGAATTTAATAGACACAAGCATTGATCAAAAAGTCAAACAAGTAGTTGCACTATCAACAGATAAAGCAAGTAGTCCTATAAATCTTTATGGAGCTACAAAGCTCGCGTCTGATAAATTATTTGTGGCGAGTAATTCCTCTTATGCAGCTGGCCACAAAACAAGATTTTCAGTTGTACGTTATGGCAATGTAATGGGTTCTAGAGGTTCTATAATTCCTTTTTTTTATAGTTTAAGAAATAATAAATCTTTGCCAATTACAGATATAAGAATGTCCCGTTTTATGATTACACTCGAACAGGGCATTAATTTAGTATGGCACGCTTTTGCTGATATGGTTGGTGGCGAGATTTATGTTAAAAAAATTCCATCGATGAAAATAGTTGATATCGCAAGCTGTATAAGTCCAAGTGCAAAACATGAGATTATTGGCATTAGACCAGGTGAAAAATTGCACGAAGAAATGATAAGTGTTGATGAGTCTTATAACACGTATGAGTTTAATGATTATTTTAAAATATTGCCCGTTTTGAATAAATGGAATTTAGACGAAATGAGAATAAAAAAAGGGAAATTAGTGCCAGATAGATTTTCATATACTTCAGATAAAAATACGAAATGGATGACTCCTAAAAATTTAAAAAGCTGGATAGAAAAGAATAAAAATTTTTTAGAATAATTTTGATGATACCGTATGCTAAACAAGACATAATAAAAGAAGATATAGACGCTGTCATTGAGGTTTTGAATTCCGCTTGGCTTACTCAAGGTCCTGTTGTTAAAAAATTTGAAGATTCTATTATTAGCTTTACTGGCGCAAAATATGCGACCGCAGTTAATAGTGCAACAAGTGCGTTGCATGTTGCTTGTTTAGCTATGAATGTAGGACCAGGAGATTTGGTGTGGACTAGTCCAAATACCTTTGTGGCAAGCGCAAATTGTGCACTTTATTGCGGAGCAAATATTGATTTTGTAGATATAGATCCGCAAACATACAATATGAGCATTGAATCTTTAAAAAAAAAACTAAAAAATGCCGAAAAAAATAGCAAATTGCCAAAAGTAGTAATCCCAGTGCATTTTGCAGGACAACCATGTGATATGCCAGAGATTTACAATCTTAGTAAAAAATATAATTTTAAAATCATAGAAGATGCTTCTCATGCAATCGGTGCTTCATATAATTTTATAGAAGACAATTTAGAAAATCCAAACAATAAATTAATTCAAAAAATTAAAATTGGATCCTGTAAGCACAGCGATATTACAGTATTTAGTTTTCATCCAGTTAAAATTATCACAACAGGTGAGGGAGGAATGGCTATGACTAATGATCAAAATTTAGATGCAAGAATGAAGCTATTTCGATCTCATGGAGTAACGAGAGATGAAAATTTTATGACGCATCCTTCGGATGGAGCCTGGTATTATCAACAAATAGATTTGGGTTATAATTATAGAATGAGTGATATCCAGGCTGCAATTGGCTTTCAGCAAACTAAACGTATTAACAATTACATATCTCGTAGGCACAGCATTGCTGAATATTATGACAAATCATTTCAAGATGTGCCAATAAATATTCCTTGGCAACTACCAAATACTTACTCTTCATATCATCTTTATGTTGTTACCTTGGACGAATCTATTAATTTTGAGCAGCGCTCTAGAATTTTTAATTTATTAAGAGCCAAAGGAATAGGAGTTAATCTGCATTACATTCCTGTTCATACACATCCTTATTTCGAGTCTCTTGGATTTAAAAAAGGGGATTTTCCCGTTTCAGAAAATTATTATAATAGAGCAATTAGTCTACCAATGTACCCAACTTTACTAGATGTAGAGCAAGACCTTGTCATTAAATCTATAAAAGAATGCTTTGCATGAAATGGGCACTTGGTACAGCTCAATTTGGCATGGATTATGGCATTACCAATAAAAATGGTAAGACAAAAAAAAAGGAAGTTAGGACAATTTTAGAAAAAGCTCGAAATGCAAAAGTAGATATGCTGGATACAGCTATTTCTTATGGCGAAAGCGAAAAGTGTCTTGGGCAGATTGGTGTAAATAATTTTAAAGTTATAACTAAATTATCAGCCGTTCCAGAAAATATATTAAATGTTGAAAACTGGATCGAAGATCAGTTCAATGGTTCTCTAAGAAGATTAGGATTAAAATCTATTCATGGGTTGCTTTTGCATAGGCCTGAACAACTTAAGTTTTCGGTTGGAAAAAAAATTATAAATACTTTAAAAAATTTAAAAAGATGTGGTTTGGTTGAAAAAGTTGGCATATCTATTTATGGACCAAATGAACTTGAAACGTTAATTGAAAATTTTTCAATTGATATTGTGCAAATTCCAATAAATATATTTGATAGGAGATTAATTTCTACTGGATGGCTTTCTAAGTTAAAAAAATTGGGGATAGAGGTGCATGCACGCTCAGTTTTTTTACAAGGTCTCTTGCTAATGAATCGTTTAGAATTACCAGAAATTTTTTTATCCCAGAACGATTTATGGACAAGATGGCATCAGTGGCTAAAAGAGCAAAATAATATTGAACCAATAAAAGCGTGCTTAGGATTTATTTCTTCTTTAAAAAATGTTGATCGAATTATTGTCGGCGTTAATAACGTTAGACAATTTGAAGAAGTATTAAAAGTAATTAATAATCCCTTAGATATTGACTACCCAAATTTTGAATGTCAGGATGAAAAATTACTTAATCCATCGAATTGGCAAGTATGAACATAATTGCAATTATTCAAGCAAGAATGAGCTCTTCAAGGCTACCTAAAAAAGTTTTACTTCCACTAGCAGATAAGCCGGTATTAGAGCATGTTGTAGACAGATTAAGATACTGTAAAACTTTTAAAAATATTATTGTGGCCACATCTATTCACCACTCAGATGAGCCTATTATAAATTTTTGTAAAGAAAAAAATCTAGATTTTTTTCGAGGCAGCTTAAATGATGTTCTTGATAGATACTATCAAGCCGCAACAATTAATAAAGCAGATGTTATAGTGCGTATTACAGCCGATTGTCCTGTAATAGATCCACAAATTGTTGACGAGGTTGTCAAAGGTTTTTTATCGGATGACTATGACCTTTATGGTTTAAGCGGATCGTTCCCAGACGGTCTTGATTGTCAAGTTTTTAAATATGCAGCATTAAAGAAATCTTGGAGTGATTCAATCTTGTTATCAGACAGAGAACATGTGGGAAGTTACATAGAAAAAACTCGTCCAGACCTATTCAAAATTGGTGGTCTGGAGAAATTTAAAAATTTAGAAAGTTACCGCTGGACTCTTGACCAGCATGAAGATTACGTTTTTTTAAATGAAATTTTTTCAAATCTATACAAGCAAGATAGCTTATTTTTAACCAATGATATATTAAAACTGTTAAATTCAAAACCTAAATTAAAAAATATTAATTCAAATATTATACGTAATGAGGGGTACTTGAAATCAATTCAACGGGACTAAATTGACAAAATATAATTTAGATGAATTAAAAAATAGCAAGGGTGTTTCTTTGTACAATCTTGCTAAATCTATAATCCCAGGTGGGACGCAACTTTTATCCAAGCGGCCAGAAATGTTTGCTCCTGAGATTTGGCCATCTTACTATTCTAAGTCCAAAGGATGTCGTATATGGGACTTAGATAACAGAGAATTTATAGACATGTCAATTATGGCTGTGGGAGCATGCATTCTTGGTTATGCAGACGAAGAAGTTGATGAAGCTGTTATTGAAGTGATAAAAAAAGGAGTAAACAGTTCATTAAATTGTCCTGAAGAAGTTCAGCTCGCTAACGCTTTAATAGAAATCCATCCTTGGTTTGATATGGTGCGTTATGCTCGAAGCGGCGGTGAAGCTATGAATATTGCTGTTCGAATTGCGAGAGCATTTACTAAGCGAGACATTGTTTTATTTAGTGGTTACCACGGTTGGCATGATTGGTATCTGGCGGCAAATCTAAATGATGATGACAACCTTGATGGTCAATTAATGCCAGGCCTCGAACCAAATGGAGTTCCAAGAGGTTTAGCAGGATCTGCGATACCTTTTGATGCAAATTCTATTGATTCTATTAAAGAAAAAATTAAGGGAAAAGAGAAAAAAATAGCAGCTATAATAATAGAGCCTGCCAGAGGAGAAGATGCGCCGAAAGATTATTTAAAAGCTTTGAGAGAAATTGCTAACGAAATTGGCGCAGTTCTTTTGTTTGACGAAATAACTAGTGGCTTTAGAATGTGCGCAGGAGGTATTCATCGTAATTATAATGTTCATCCAGATATGGCCGTATTTGCAAAAAGCATGGCTAATGGTTATGCAATGTCTACTATTCTAGGAAAAGAGCAGGTTATGCAGGCAGCACAGAAAACTTTTATTTCTAGCACAAATTGGACAGATAGAATTGGACCAACGGCTGCATTAGCAACTTTAAAAAAATATCAAAGAGAAGAGGTTCATAAGCATATTATTAAAGCAGGAAATAAAGTCCAAAATTTTTGGAAAGATTCAGCCGCAATTAATAATTTAAAAATTAAAGTGACGGGACTACCATCGCTTGCTGCTTTTTCTTTTGACTCACCAAAATCAATTGAGTTGAATACTTGTTTTACAATTGAAATGCTCAAGGAGGGCTTTTTAGGTTTTAGACAATTTAAACCTTCTTTAGCTCATACGGATAGTATTTTATGTGATTATGAGAATGCTGTTAAGAGAGTTTTTAAAATTTTAGCATCAGATATAGATTGTAATTCTTTAAATACTCCTATGCATCATAGTGGATTTAAACGACTCACTAAAGAATAGTAAAAATGTACAAAAAATATTTTTATATATTCATATAAAATGAACGCATTAATTGTTTGTCATGCAAGCACTAAGGTAGGACTTGGTCATCTATCACGATCAATTGTAGTAGCAAAAATTCTTAAAAAAAATTTTCAGGCAAATGTTAAATTAATCATACAAGGCGATCCAGTTTTTCATAAAGATTTAATTAACTTTGAGTATGAATTTTTTTCTTCAAAAAAGAGTATAGTTAAAAAATTACTTACGCAACATTCAATAAATATTGTATTTTTTGATCTTTATTCAAAAATGATCCCTTCAAATTTTACTGAAGCTCTTAATTATCTTCGCATAAATAAAATCAAATTAGTAGCAATAGATGGACTTATTGCTTTTCGATCTTCTTTAGATTTAATATTTATTCCATCTTTTCATAATTTACTTTTTAAAGGACCAACAAGCGGAGCGCCTATAATTTACGGATGGGACTGCTTTTTGTTGGATCAGTCTTTTAAAAAAAAAAAATGGTTTCCTGGTCAAAATGTTATTGTTTTAACAGGAGGTAGCGATGCTTCTAATCTAGGTAAATATTTCCTAGAATTATTAAATAAGAAATTACCAAAAAATACAAATTTATATTGGGTGATAGGACCATATGCTTCAAGGCCAGTTTTGAAAGAAAAAAAAATTATTAATATTAAAGAATATTTGTCACCAAACAACATAAGTAAATTGATGCAAAAAGCAAATTATGCAATATCAGTATTTGGTGTTTCTTTTTTTGAACTTTTAAAAACAGGAATTCCAACTGTAGTTTTTCCAGCAATTAAAAGTAAGAATAAATTAGAAATTGAAATAATTAAAAAATCAGGCGTTGCTATCGTTGCAAAAAATGAATACGAGGCTACACGATTACTTATAAAACTTATGTCTGACAATAACCGAGCTTTATTTATTTCAAAAAAAGCATCAGCTAAATTAAAAACTTCGGGAGAAATTCGTTTATCTGATGCAGTGGCTAACTTGTTTGAAAAAGAAAAATATTTATGTCATTAAAATTATTTGCTTTTTTTCATTTAAATTTATTTTATTCTTCAATAGAAGAGAAAGATCGCTCCTTAGTAATAAAAAAATGTTACTGGCCGTTATTAAAGTTAATTAGGAAATATAATTTACCTCTAGGAGTAGAGATGCCTGCTATTACAGCTGAAATTATTAATCAAATTGATCCTTTATGGATTAAAGAATTCAAGAAACTTTTGAATGAAGGGTTGTGCGAACTAATAGGAAGTGGATATGCACAAATCGTTGGACCTCTAGTACCAGCAAATGTGAATATGGCCAATTTAAGAATTGGTAATAAAATATATCAAGAATTTTTTAATTTTAAACCAACCGTAGCACTTATAAATGAGCAGGCATTTTCGCCTGGCTTAATCTCATTATATAAAAAGTCGGGATATCAATCTATTATTATGGAATATGATAATCCAGCAGCTTTCAATCCACTCCTAAAAAAAATTATGTCTTATTACCCACAAAAAATAAAAGGACCTGGAGGTGAAAAAGTCAATTTAATATGGAATAGATCAATAATATTTCAAAAATTTCAAAGATATGCACACGGAGAGTTGACTTTAAAAGAAATGATAAGAAATATTAAAAATAATCATTCACCAATTTATAACCGCGCTTGTTCAATTTATGGTAATGATGCGGAAATTTTTGATTATCGTCCAGGTCGTTATAAAATTGAATCTTTGATAAACAAAGAAGGTGAATGGGAGCGTATAAATATTTTATTTGAGGCTTTACTTAAGGAAAAGAATATAGATTTTGTAAAACCCTCTGAAGTTTTAAAACTTATGTTTCACCCAGAGGCTGGTAAGTTGGTTCAGTTGACGACAGCAGATCAGCCAATAGCTGTTAAAAAACAATTAAAATATAACGTCACTCGTTGGGCAGTCACAGGAAGAAACGATCTGTTAATTAATACACTTTGCTGGAAATTGTATAAAGTTATTTTGGCGTCTTATAAGACAAAAGAAAAAGATTGGCAAGAATTATGTTATTTATGGAGTAGTGATTTTAGAACACATATTACAGAAAAAAGATGGAATAATTATTTAAAGAGGTTAAAAAAATTTTTAAAAAAATGGAATCTAGAATATATTTCTTTTTTTAAAAAAAATAACTTATCAAAAAAAATTAAAAAAAAATTTTATATAAAAAAAAAATTTTTTATAGAAGAAACTAAGAAAAATTTATATTTTCATATCAGAAAAAATAATACTTTACTTAATTTTAAGGGCAAACGATTAGAGGTATGTTTTAACTTAAATAAAGGTCTAGCTATTGAGTACTTTAAAGATTTTAAAATTGGAAAAAAAAAGTTATTTGGAACAATTGAACATGGTTTTTTTAATGATATACGTTTTGGGTCAGATTTTTATAGTGGCCACACAGTTTTTGAGCCAGCAGGAGAACATAAGATCACAGATTTACAAAAAGTTATACCACAAATTAGCGAAACCAAAAACGGTTTTGCCATATCTGTTTTGATCAAAAGTACTTATGGATATTTGAAAAAGACTTGGACTATCGACGACTTAAAAGGTTTTTTGAATCTTGATATTTTTCTAAATTGGAATAAATTGGACTATGGTTCATTACGTCTAGCATATTTAACCTTAATCCCAGGCACATTTAATCCAAAAAACCTTCAATATAGGACCCATAATGGAGGGTTCGAAATGGAAACTCAATTTATAAATAATAAAAAAAATTTTTCTCATTACACTCCAGTATCTTCATTAGTTTCTTCAACTCAGGGAGTAGGAATAACCGAAGGAATTATTGAAATTGGGGACAAAAAAAATAGAGTAAAAATAAGCTTTGATAAGTCCAAAGCAGCACTTATTGGATTACTTTCTCATTCGTTAATTAATGGTAAAAATTTAACACGACTTATGTTAACAGCCAAAGAATTAGACGATACATCGAAAAAAGAATATTTTAAAAATTTAGAGTTTAATATTCAATTTTGTTGTAAATAGTCAAAGGAATCTTATCTATAATTAGTAATATTCAGCTATAACTAAATAAATTATGTCATCAAAAAGAGTTGAAAACCTCTATTATAAATTAAATAAAAAAATTAAAAAAAACTATAGTTTTTTAGATCAAGAATTTAAAGATGTAAAAAATCTTTTTGAATTACAATTTAGGTTAATTGAACTTAATAGAAAAAAAGCAGTAAATACTAATTTAAAAAAGATTACTAAAAAAAATTTTTTTCACAAAAGTTTTTATAGAATAATAATTATTATTTCTTCAAATTTATTTAATTTTTTTAATATAACTCCGCGTATTTTTATGAGATCGAAGTCTATGAGTAAGTTCGCTGAAAAAAATCTTAAAATAGCTTTGAACTATAAAAAAATAAAAACTTTAGGGTCTGTCTCAATTGGAGATGGCTGGATAGAGAACATTAGATATATATATTTGAATACATGGATTTATGATATTTTAGAGTTAGCCTCTGAAGTTAATTACGTTTTAAAAAAATACAAATGTCAAAATGCAGAAAAATTAACGAGATTAGTAAAATCGAATATTTTTATAAATGAAATTAATGCAGCATTTAAGATAGATAAAAATTTTATATCTAGAGCATTGAAGAATTTTTGTATTCACGGTGTATTATTGCATACAGATCAAACTCCTAGCGCATATACCTTAATTCAGGCAGCAAAGGAAAAAAATATTAAAACTGCTGTTTTAGCTCACGGAACCCTTACTGACCCTTGCCTTGCTTCAGTGTTACCACTTCATGCAAAAAAAATTTTTGTTTGGACTAAAAAGACAGAAAAATACATCAATTTCTGCAATAAATCTCCAGTAGCTAAGTTCGCAAGTGGAATTAAGATGGGTATTATTCAGAAAAAAAAAGCAAATAGCGTTTTAATAGCTGGCGATCCCTACAATTTTATAAATGAAAACTTAGAAAGAAGATTTGAAAATTTTATTCAAAAACTTCAAAAAATAGTTAATCCACTGAGACTATTGTATTGTCCTCATCCAACGGACAGAAATGAAATTATAAAAAAAAAAATACTTAATTTGGGAATTGAGTGGTCTAAAATTTCAACGTATAAAGCTGCAGAAAATGCAAAGATTGTAATTGGCGGAGTAAGCAGTTTTTTATTTGAAAGTTACTGTTCTGGGATTTCGACTTTTCAATTAAAAGAATTTTTAATTAATTATAAAGAATATGAAGAATTCAAAAATTTACCTAATCATTGGGCTATCGATAAGTTGCCGCAATTATCGTATAAAGAGTTTTTAATTAATTATGAGAATATTATCAAGCAAACATTAAATATAGATAATATAAAATTTAATGTTAAACCTTTCATAAACTTCTATAGATTAAAAAAATTTGTACGTACATAACATTATAAAACCCGTCAGACAATTAAATTCATATTATTTAAAATTAATTATATCTTCTGTTCTGGGAATTGCTATTGGGACATCATGGATAACTAGATTTAGATTTTATAAATTTGGCATATCAGAATTTTTTTTTTTCATTTTTACTTTATTTTTATTTTTCTTATATAAATATGAATTGTTTAAAATTAAAAGAAATTTCTTCACTTTCATAAAAATTTTTTTATTTTTTCTATTTTTTTTAATTATTCCATATAAAACTATTAATATAAATATATATGGTGCGAGTAAAGTAGATTTAATTATTTTTTTTTTTTCTTTTTTTCTTTTTTTTCTTACCTTTATTGCCTTAAAGAAAAAAGTAATAGATTTAAATTTAGTGTCAATAATCTTTTTAGTAACTTTCTTGACTCCATTATTTTTTTTTTTATTTGTCGAGGATGTGGTTTTTAAATCAAAAGAATTTTTAAATTTAGATTTTCTTGGTCTTAGTAATAATCCTAACCAAATTTGCTTTTATTTATTGTGTTTACTTTTTTTTCAAAGTTTTTTGAATAAATATTTTTTTTTTTATTTTTTTTTAGTATTATTTTTTTTATCTTTTTATTTTAAATCCAGCGCTTTTTTACTTTCATCAATTACTATTATGATATCATTCTTATTATTGCATTTAGTGAATTTTTTTTTTAAAAAAAAAACAGCAATAATTTTTTTTTTATTTTTAATGTGCTTAATAATTTTTATACTTTTAAATTATAATCAGACATTAACTTTTGCTATAAAATATTTTGAAGGTACGGAAACAAGAATTTTATTGCTTAAAAATGGAATACTTTCTATTTTAAACTCACCATTTTTCGGTAATGGAACAGGTTCTTTTTCAGGACATCAAACTTTTTTTGAGGGTTACGAAATTCATAATACCTTTTTAGATTTTGCTAGTCAGTTTGGAATTCCTTTTTTATTATTAGTCTACGGAGTTATGTTAATCAGTCTTTATTTGATGATTATTAACAATAATTTTTTGTCTGCAGTATCTCTTCTGGGGCTTTTAGTATTTTTAAACTTTCATTATTTTGGACGTCATTTTGTTTTTTATGTCATATTAGCTATTTTATGTAATTATATTGCGAATTATTACAAAAAATTTTTTCTTTTTAAATCCAAAGGTAATTTTTAATGTGTGGTATTTTGGGAACTTTTAGCAAAGATATTGTTAATCCAGATACAATTAAGTTAATGGGAAGTTCTTTATACTCAAGAGGTCCAGATGATGAGGGCATCTATATTAATAATAATTCAGGTATTGTGATGTTTCATAGACGTTTATCAATCATAGATCTTTCCAGTCAAGGACGTCAACCAATGACATCTACCAATGATAGATGGGTTTTGAGTTATAATGGAGAAATCTACAATCATTTGAACATTAGAGAGATTCTTATTGAAACTGGCTTAGTTGCCAATTGGAAAGGCACATCTGACACTGAAACTCTCCTCTCTGCAATACAAGCTTGGGGATTAAATAAGACTTTAGAGTCAATAAATGGAATGTTTGCTTTTGCATTGTGGGACAAAAAAGATGAAACTCTTTTTTTAGTTCGAGATAGAGCCGGTGAAAAACCTTTGTATTATGGAAGAGTGAATAATATATTTTTTTTTACTTCTGATTTGAAAGCACTGGAATTATATCCCGAATGGAAAGGTATAGTTGATAGGTCAGCTTTAGCAAAGTATATACGTTATGGCCATGTCCCAGCTCCTTTTTCAATTTATAAAGATATTAAAAAACTATTACCAGGACATTTTTTAAAAGTAAAAAAATATGGGAACGAGATATCAGAAGCAATTCAATACTGGAGTCCCAAAAAAATAATTAATAATATTAAAAAAAAATATTTTTTTTCAACAAATCAGATTGAACAAGACTTTGATATTTTGATTAAAGACTCAGTATACAAAAGAATGATTGCAGATGTTCCGGTTGGTGCATTTTTATCAGGAGGGGTTGATTCATCTCTAATAGTTGCTCAAATGCAATCACTTTCAAAAAATAAAATTAAAACTTTTTGCATAGGTAATGCAGATCAAAAATTTAATGAGGCTCAATACGCTAGGGATATAGCCAAATATATTGGCACAGATCACCATGAATTAATGATTACATCTAAAGATGCCCTAGATGTGATACCAAAAATCCCTTTGATTTATGATGAGCCATTCGCAGATGCATCACAAATACCAACCTATCTAGTTTGCAAATTAACAAAACAATATGTAACTGTTGCCCTTACAGGAGATGGAGGTGATGAGTTATTTGGCGGATATGAAAGATTAGTTAAAGGAATTAAATTATGGAATATATTAAAGCATTTACCTTATATTATTAGAAAATTTATTTCAACAGATTTTGCAACAAACAACATTCTGGCTATTCAATCGTTATTGGCTAAAATATTATTTATAAAAAACATTAGTCCAGAGTTAAAGTTAAAACTTTATAAACTTCTCAGGTCAATTAGTGCGGAAAATGCTTTGCAATTTTACGATTTAATAGTTGCGCACTGGAAAGATGAAGATATTGTTATTAATCAAAAAAATTTAATTTCAGATTTAAGCCAAGACTTTTCTAATATTAGTAATTTCGAACAATTTTTATATAAAGATTTAACAATATATTTACCTGACTGTATTTTGACAAAAGTTGATCGTGCTAGCATGTCAGTTAGTTTGGAGACAAGGATTCCATATTTAGATCATCGATTAATTGAATTTAGTTTTAAAATTCCAGAAGAATATAAAGTGCGCAACAATCAAGGAAAGTGGATTTTAAAAAAAGTATTAGAGCGTTACATTCCAAGAGATTTATTTGATAGGCCTAAAAAGGGATTTACAGTCCCTTTAGCCAAATGGTTGATTGGACCTCTGAGAGATTGGGCTGAGGTGTTATTGGATGAAACAAGCTTAAAAAAAGAAAATTTTTTTAATAGTGAAAAAATTATAGTTTATTGGAAAGAGCTTTTGCGAGGTAATAGCCAATATGAAAGGGAAATTTGGTGTATTTTGATGTTTCAAATGTGGAAAAATTCAAAAAGAATACTAAATTAAATGACTAAAGTTCTACTAATTATTGTTAATGATTTAAAATACTTTTTATCTCATAGATTAAACATCGCTCTTACAGCCAAAAAAACAGGTTATAAAGTTTACATTGGATATGGAGCATCAGATCACATTTCAATATTAAGTTTAAAAAGAATTAATTTAGAATTTTTTTATGTACCCATTAAAAGAGGAGGGCTTAATCCTTGGAATGAAATAAAATCATTATATTATATTTGGCGTCTAATAAAAAAAACAAAGCCCAATATAGTTCACCTAGTTACACTTAAACCATGCCTTTATGGAGGTATAATTACTTGTTTTTTAAAAGTTAAGGGTGTTCTATTTGCGTTTGCTGGAATGGGAATTATTTTTTCAAGCAAAAAATGGGCCTATAAAATCATTAGTATAATTTTATGTTTTTTTTTTTGGTATATTTTTAAACAAAAAAATTATTTCGTTCTTTTCCAAAATACTAGCGATCGAGATTTTTTTATTAAATTAGGCTTGATTAACAAAAGTAAAGCAAAATTAATTAAAGGCTCGGGGGTGGATCTGATTGCTTTTAAAAAATACAAAGAGCCAAAAGGTAATATTCATGTTATGTTTATTTCTAGATTACTTTATGACAAGGGCGTTTCTTTTTTTATATCTGCAGCAAAATTAATTAAGGCAAGATGTTCTTTATCAATAAAATTTTGGGTCGTAGGATCGCAAGATTTAGGTAATCCGAATAGTATATCCAATGCAGAAGTAGATAAATGGAAACAGGAAGGAATTGTAGAAGTAAAAGGTCATATAAATAATATAAAAAACGTATATAAAAAATCACACATTGTTTGTCTTCCCTCCTTTTATGGAGAGGGTATACCAAAAGTTATTCTAGAGGCAGCAGCAACTGGAAGACCAGTAGTTACAACAGATCATCCAGGATGTCGTGACGCTATTACAGACGGAGTTACCGGTATTTTAGTGCCTATTAAAAATACTGAAAAATTAGCAAATGCAATAGAGTACCTTGCCTCTAAAAAAAAAATTAGAAACTTAATGGGCAATAAAGCAAGGATTTTAGCAGAAAAAGAATTCAGTTTAGAAAAAGTTACTACAAAACATATGCAGCTGTATAATCAACTGTTAAATTATCATTAGAGTAACTACAGAATAAACATAAATCAAATTATTAAATGAAAGAAACCATTTTAGTTACAGGAGGGGCCGGTTACATAGGTAGTAAGGTTTCTCATGACTTAATCCAAAAAAAATTTAAAGTAATTATTATAGATAATTTATCCACGGGATATAATTTTTTAGTACCTAAAAAATCAATTTTTTTTAAAGCCAGTGTGCTTAATACAGATATCTTAGATAGATTATTTAAAAAATATAAATTTAAGTCAGTAATACACTTTGCGGCAAGTCTTAGCGTAGAGGAATCTCAAAAGAATCCACTTAAATATTATACTAATAACGTTTTAGGAATAGACACATTATTGAAAGTCGCAACAAAATATGACCTAAGAAATTTTATAATGTCATCAACTTGTGCAGTTTATGGTAGTACACAAAATGGGTGCGTAAAAGAAAACTCATTTTTGTTACCAGAAAATAATTATGGAAAAACCAAATTATTAGCTGAAGTATTATTAAAAAATTATGCAAAAAAATTTAATTTTAACTATGCAATTTTAAGATATTTCAATGTAATAGGTGCAGACAGCGCATTAAAATCTGGACCAGTTAAAAGTCAAACATTATTTAAAATACTGTCTAAAAATATTATTCAAAAAAAAAATAAAATTAATTTATATGGTAATAATTATAATACAAAAGACGGAACATGTATAAGAGATTTTATCGATGTAAATGATTTATCTACAATACACTTAGAGACCTTGCATATAATAAAAAAAAGAAAATCATTTGAAATAAATTGTGGGTATGGACAACCTTTGTCTGTTCTCGAAGTTATAAATAATTTTTCAAAGATTACTGGAGCTAAAATTATGATAAATAATAAATCAAGACGAAAAGGTGATATGGAAAAAATATATTGTGATAATAAAAAATTGCAAACAATCCTAAAAAATTGGAAGCGAAAAGTTTTTTTAAATCAAAGTATAAAAAGCCAACTTAATTGGGAAATCTACTTAAATAAAAAAAATGTTAAAATTAAATAATTCTAAGATAAATTTATTGCTATTTTTTTTTCCTTTGGCACTAGTTCTGAGATCTACAGTTTTGAATTTATATATAGTTTTCTTAGGTTTAATTTTTGTATATTATTTTTTTACTAAAATTCAATCTTATGATAAAAAATTTAAAAATATTATTTACTCATTTTTTATATTTTATACTTATATAATTTGTATTTCTTTTTTTTCAGTTGATCAAACTTCTGCCTTTAAATCTTCTATTTCACAAATAAGATTTTTTTTATTTTTTTTATTTTTTTCTACAATTGTTAAATTAGATGAAAATTTTTTTAATAAATTAATTTTGTTTTATAAATTTATTCTAATATTTTTTTCTATTGATCTGATTTTTCAAGCATTGAGTTCTGATGGAGCAAATATTATTGGTATTAAATCTGGCGGAAATAACCCTTTACGCTTTTCTAGTTTTTTTGGAGATGAATTAATCTTTGGCACATTTATTTTTTTTCTAGGTATCCCTATAATATCTCAGATTTTATTAAAATTTAACACTGGTACTTTGATAACAAAGCTCCTTAATTTTTTTTTTATTTTTATACTTAGTTTAGCTATAGTTTTAACAGGTGATAGATTAACAACTATTTTTTATTCTTTAGCTATTATTTTAATTGTTTTTTTTATTTTTGATTATAAAAAAATTATTTATTTTCTTATATTCTTATTAACTTTTTTATTCTTTATATTTCTATTTAATTCAAATGCTCAAAAAAGATATTTATCAACTATTACCGAAATAAAAAATTACAATGAATTTGGATATTTTAGATTATTCTCTTCTTCATTTAATATTTGGCAAGACAATAAACTTTTTGGAGTTGGGTTAAAAAATTATAGAGTAATTTGTAATACTAATACTAAAGATCAATTTACAGAATTACCGACATTGTGTTCAACACATCCTCATAATAATTGGTTAGAGCTTTTAGTTGAGACCGGGATTATTGGAACAGCTCTTTTTATTGCATTTATAATAAATGTTGCACTATACCTCTTTTCTAGTAAGTCAATTTTTACTAAAAAAAACAATAGATATGCAGGTTATGCCTTGGGATTATTAGCTACCTTATTATTTTTTTTATGGCCAATAAAAAGCAGTGGGAGTATGTTTACTACTTTTTTTATGAGTTATGTTTGGTTTAATTTAGGATTATTGTTTTCTTTATTAAAATTCAAAAATGCAAATTAATATATTATATTTTTTTTTATTTTCTTTTTTAAGTTTTATTTTTTTTAAGTTTTATTTAAGATTTAGTATAAATAAAAAAATAATAGACAAAAATACTTTTAATGTAGGTAATAAAATAACACCAACGGCCTCCGGAATTATTTTTTTAGTAATATTTATTTTAGGATCTATATATTTTTTTATTTTAGATAATACTTTTCCTAAAGTGTTGCCAAATAAGTTTTATGCACTTTACTTGTCAGTTGCGATTTTTGGATTATTATCTTTTTATGACGATATCAAGCCATTAGACCCTATTTTTCGATTATGTGTTCAATTTTTATTAATATTTTTTTCAACAGTTTGTTTAGATTTGTCGACAATAAGTATTCCCCTTAAACTACTAATGTTTATTAGTATTTTATTTTGGATTTATATTATTAATATTAGTAATTTTATAGATGGACTAGATGGTTTTTTTATTTCTCAAGCATTTTTTTTTGTACTAGGAATTATTTTTATTAAAATTAATTTAGATATTGAAATTTTTAGTTATTATATTTCTCTAATTCTTCTCCCGGCGATTATTATTTTTTTTTTATTTAATAAGCCTTATGCCAAATTGTATATGGGAGACTCGGGCAGTATTGTGCTGGGCTATTTATTTGGATTTTCTCTTCTGGAGCTAATTATTCTTAAGCAGTATTTAATCGCTATTTCAATTTATATTTACCCTTTATTAGATTGTAGCATAACCTTAGTAAAAAAAGTTTTAAATGGTCATTATCCGTGGGCGCGATTATTTGATTATTTTTTTTTAAAACCAGTTATTAAAGGAAAAAATACTCACTCCTTTGTATTAAAAATAAGCATATTTTTTAATTTGGTAAATTTTTTGTTAATTATTCTGCAATTAAAAATCAGTTCGTTATTCTTTCTACTGAATATAGCATTCGCAGTAGTTCAGCTTTATATTTTTAATAAATTTTCTAAATCTAGATATTCTTATAATTTTTTATGAAAAAAATCAATTATGAGCAGGTAAAATTTAAAATTATTATGATAATTTTTGGAATTTGTTTAATATCATCTTTTTATTTCTACAATTTTTATTCGGAGATTGTGAAGTATAAAATACTCAATCAGCAAAGTGTTTCTTTATTAGAAGAAATCAAAATTGAATTAGAAAAATGTAATAAAAAAAAAGTTAAATGCTTTAAAGACTCTTTAGATCCAGCAGATATTCATAATAAAGAAAAATTTACTTCTTCTCTAAAAATATTTATTGAAAAAAAAAACTTATTGAATCCTTATATGTATTATAAAGAACCGTCAGTCATAGTAAATACTTCATATGAAACGCTTTCCTGTTACAATGAAAAATATAATGGCATAATAATTAGTAATAATGGGATTAAAGTAAAAATTAAATCATGCTTTACATCCCACATAAGTAGAGATGAAGAATTTTTGATTAAGGAAATAGAATAATTATTTTTTATATAGCTTATGTTTAAACCAAGAAAAACCGAGGTTATAAGGATGGTGAGTTAGAAGAGTCCATACAGCATTATTAAAAAATAATTTTTCAAGAACTTAGTATTTTAAGTTAAAGGATCTATTTTATTGTCAAAATGTTCAATCTATAAATACTAATCTAAGAACTATTTTTTGTATAAGTAATAATTGAGTTTATTTACTTGCAAAGATTGGTAGCAGTCAAACAGGTTATGCTGGCTTTGAAAAATAAAATATTTTATTAATATAATATAGATGTCTTTTCCTAGTGTAAAAAAAAATAGTGAAAAAAATACCTCAAGGTATTTATCTCCTTTAATAAAAAATTTATTTAGTACAAAATATTATTTAACCTTAATTATTCTATTCACTTTTGTTAAATATTTATTCTCGTTTTATTTTGGAGATAATACATTTGATATGGAGTGGAAAACTATTTATGAAAATTTAGTAAATTTAAATAGTTTTTCATATTATAAAATTAACGATTATAATGTCCCTAGTATTTATATGCCGCCTTTATATGCATATTTTATATTTATTTTTTCTTTTTTAGGTTTAGGAGAATTTGCAACTGTAAAAACAATAATATTTTTTCAGTGCTTGCTTTCAACATTCTCTGCTTTTTTTTTTTTTAAAATACTTAGAATATATTATAATAGATCAATAAGTTATTTTGCTTCAATTTTATATTTTTTTTATCCGCTAAATTTTTATAGTGCCTCTCAAATTTCTTCAATTAGCTTGCAGCTTTTCCTCTTCCTTGGGTTTTGTTATTATTTTTTAACTTCAAGTAAGTATAAACACTTTATTTTACTAGGTTTTTTTGCTGGCTTATCAATATTAGTTAGAGGTGAATTTTGGTTACTTTTTATCTTATGTATAATTTTTAAAGTAGTTGCAAAAAAGTATTACATTAAACAAATTTTCGTATGCTTATTTGTAGTCCTTTTATTAATTTCTGCTCAACTTATCAGAAATTATAATATATTTGGGCATGTTATTTTGACAAAATCATCCGGCTATAACCTTTGGAGAGGTAATAGCGATGAACCAAATGTAAATGGTAGCAATAAAGAGAATTTAAAAATAAATTTAGATATTGAAAAATTAAAAAATAATTTAATAAAAGAACGTGTTTTAGAAAAATATGAATATTTTCTAGATAATTATTACTTTAATTTAGCAATTTCAAATATTAAAAAAGATCCAGTAAAGTATATTAATCATTATTTTGATAAATTCTTTGCTTTTTCTATTGTTAACTTTAAATCTGATTATCCAAATTATTTCAATTTAGTTGTAATTGTTCCAGAAATAATTATTTCGATATTCGGTTTAGGAGGTTTTGTTTTAAATATTTTTTCAAAAAAACGTAATTTAGAACTATCTATTGTGCTTTCATATTATTTAATAATTATTCCAATGTTTTTTATATTGCCTAGATATAAATTATTCATTTTACCTTTATATTTTTTCTTCGCCGTCTTCATTTTTAGCTTTTTTCTTCAAAAGAATTTTTTCAAGAAAACAGTAAAGTAAAGTAAAAATATATTTAGAGCCTAGTTCATGAAATTTAAATTTTGGCTCGCCTAACTCTCTATTTTGCCAATCAATTGGAATTACTGAATATTTATAGCCTCTTATAATTATTTTTAATGGTAATTCTAAAAAAACATTAAAATTTTCTGAAACAATAGGTTTAATTTCTTTTAGAGTTTTAACCCGATAAATTTTAAAAGCATTAGTAAAATCATTATATTTTTCCCAGAATACAATTTTTACTAAATAATTAAATATCCGATTAAGAATTTTCTTTTTTAAAGGATAGTTTTTTAATTTTGATTGAGATGTAAATCTTGACCCAAACACTGCATCCAGTTTCCTTTTTTTAATTTCCATATAGTAATTAATAATATCTTTTGGGCTATCTGATAAATCAGCCATTACGATTACCATAAATTTTTTAGTTGATACTTTTATTCCTAGATTTATGGCTCCACCAAGACCTTTATTTAAATTATTGTATACTTTAACCGAATTATTAGTTTTTGAGATATCTCTTATTACATCGTATGTCTTATCGGTACTGAAATCATTTATGAGATTTAATTCATAATCAGTAATTTTACTTTTTAGATATTTAATTATTTTATCTATTGTTAAACTAATATTATTTTCTTCATTTCTGCATGGAATAACTATAGATAAACTCATTAAATAATAATAATTTATTTTTTATACCAATGAAAGTTCTGATTGCTGGCGGATGTGGATTTATTGGTTCAAATTTGTCATTATTTCTTAAGAAAAATAATTATGAAGTTCTTTCAATTGATAATCTTTATAGAAATGGATCAAGATTAAATGAGAAAAAACTTAAAGAAAATTACATTAAGAATGTGAGATTAGATATAAAAAATCTTTCAAAAAAAAAAATAAGTAAATTTGATATCATAATAGATTGTTGTGCCGAGCCTTCAGTTGAAGCTTCAAAGACAGATTTAGATAGGGTTATAAATACTAATTTAATTGGAACTTATCAACTGTTAAAAAAATGCATAAAAGATAACTCTCATTTCATTTTTATGTCAACAAGCAGAGTTTACTCAATTAACGAAGTAAAAAATATCATTAAGAATGATAATTTAAATAAAAAAATTATTTGCAAAAAAACAATTAATACAAAATTTAGCACCAACGCACCAAGATCAATTTATGGTTATACTAAGTTAGCCTCAGAAGAATTAATTAAGGAGTTCTCTTATTTATTTGGTATAAAATATCTTATAAATAGATTGGGTGTAGTAGCTGGACCAGGACAAATGGGTAAAGTAGACCAAGGTTTTGTATCACTATGGATTTGGAGGCACCTAAACAAATTTCCATTAAAATATGTAGGATTTGGTGGCCACGGTAATCAGATGAGAGATGTTTTGCATGTAAATGACGTCAACCGTTTAGTACTAATTCAAATTAAGAGATTTAAAAAGTTAAATAACTTTACAATAACCGCTGGCGGGGGGGCTAAAAATTTAATTTCATTAAAAGATTTAACTTTAATTTGTCAAAAAATTACAGGTAATAAAATAACTTTTTCTAAGATAAAAAAAACTTCTCTCTATGATATACCTTATTTCTGCACTTCAAATACTCTAGTATATAAATTATATAAATGGAAGCCAAAATTAAACATTCTCGATATTGTAAGAGATACTTTTAAATGGCAAAAAAAAAATTTTAAAATTTTGAAAAAATATTTAAATTAAAAATTATGACATTAGCATTAGTAACGGGGTCTTCGGGTTTAGTTGGTTCGGAAACTGCCTTTTTTTTAATAGACAGAGGTTTTGAAGTGATCGGAGTAGATAATAACGAAAGAAAGAATTTATTTGGAATAGACGGTGATACTGCAAGAATAACAAAAAAGTTAATTAAACATTCTAGATCATATAAGCATTTTTCATTTGATATAACTAAAAAAAATGATTTGGAAAAAATATTTAAAAAAAATAAAAATAAAATCTCTTTTATACTACACTCGGCTGCCCAACCATCTCATGACTGGGCTAAATCGAATATAATAAAAGATTTTAAGATAAACGCTATAGGTACATTAAATATGCTTGAGTTAACAAGGTTATACTCACCCTTAGCAACATTTATTTTTACTTCAACAAATAAAGTCTATGGTGATAATCCAAATAAACTAAAATTTATCGAAAAAAAATCAAGATGGGAGTTAAAAAAAACTGATAAATTTTATAACGGAATAGATGAAAATTTATCAATTGACCAATGTACTCATAGTTTTTTTGGAGCATCAAAAGTTTATGCTGATTTATTGTCTCAAGAATATAACAAAAATTTTGGAATGAATGTAGCTTGTTTTAGGGCCGGATGCATTACTGGTCCAAATCATTCAGGAGCAAAATTGCATGGCTTTTTATCTTATTTAGTAAAATCATGCATAAAATACAAATCTTATAATTTAATTGGGTATAAAGGAAAACAAGTAAGAGATAATATTCATAGCAGTGATCTGGTTAGAGCATTTTGGGAATATTATAAAAAACCAGTAAAAAATTCTGTATTTAATATTGGAGGAGGAAGATATTCAAATTGTTCAATTTTAGAAGCAATTGAGTATATCGAGAAAAAATTACAAATAAAAATTAAAAAGAAAATTATCAATAAACCAAGAATAGGCGATCATCAATGGTATATTTCTGATATTAGAAAATTTAAAAAAAACTATCCAAATTTTGGTCTTAAATATAATGTGCCAAAAATTCTAGATGAAATTATTGAAGCAGAGACTGAGTAATTATAAAATGTATTTTTGTATTATTTAAATTTTTTTTGCTTTTCTGAATATTATTGGAAAAGATTATTTTAACCCAAAATACTTGGTTGCGGGGCTTGGATTTGAACCAAGGACCTTCAGGTTATGAGCCTGACGAGCTACCAGACTGCTCCACCCCGCGATAAAGTTTTTCAGTTATAGCATTATATTTTAAATTATCTACTTTTGTTAAATTTCAGTGTGATGTTGAAATATTTAAGATATTTACAAAAGAATACTATTTATGTACAAAACCTTGCCTGGTGATTATTGCAAAGGAGTAACACCCGATCCCATTCCGAACTCGGCAGTTAAGCCCTTTAGCGCCAATGGTACTTTGTCTTAAGGCACGGAAGAGTAGGTCGTTGCCAGGCTTTTTTATAAATCCTTCTTAAATTTTAATGAGAAAAATATTAGTGGTCACTGGTGGAGCTGGGTTCATAGGCTCTAATTTAATATCAAAGCTTTTAAGATTTAAACAATTTCGTATTTTAAGTATTGATAATTACTCTTCAGGTTTTGCTACAAATCATATCAATAATAAACGAGTTAAGTATTTAAAAGGAAGTACTAAAAATATTGAAAATTTATTGAGAAGTTATAACGGTAAAATTCATAGTATTTTTCATTTTGGAGAATTTGCAAGAATTTATCAAAGTTTCAAAAAAATTAATGAGTGCTTTAGTTCAAATATTGAAGGAAGTTCAAGTGTATTTAACTTTGCATTAAAAAATAAAATTAGACTAATTTATTCTGCAACTTCTGCAAGCTTGGGAAATAAAGGACAAGATATGAATTTATCTCCTTATGCTTTTTCAAAGGCGAAGAATTTAGAATTATTAGAGAATTTAAAGAGATGGTTTAATTTTAAATATGAAGTGATTTACTTTTATAATGTATATGGTGAGAGACAAATTTGCAAAGGAGATATGGCAACAGTTGTTGGAATTTTTGAAAGCTATTTTAGGTTGGGTAAAAAATTGCCAGTAGTAAAGCCTGGAACACAGGAAAGAAGATTTACTCATGTAGCTGACACCGTTAAAGCTTGTATCTTTGCATGGAAAAAAAATAAAAGTAAACATTATTCTATTGCAAGCAAAAAATCATACAGCATTATTGAGCTTGCAAAGATGTTTAAAAGTAAGATTAGGTATTTACCTAAGAGAAAAGGAGAAAGATTTGCATCAGCTTTAACGAAGATGAACCTTAATAATAAAATTATCAGACTTAGTGCTAAAATTAAGTTAAAGGATTATGTTAAGAATTTTTTAATGAATAATCGTTAACTTTTCTTTACAAAGTGTTGTTTAGTATATATTTAGGATCGTTATGAAAGTAGTTAGCTCATTAAAATCTCTAAAAAAAAGAGATATAAATTGTAAAGTGGTGCGAAGAAGAGGAAAACTTTATGTTATTAATAAAAAAAACCCAAAATTTAAAGCACGACAAGGTTAGGCTATGGACATCGATCCACAAAAGAAAACTTGGTCTAATTTTATAAAATTAACTATTTATACTTCAGTTGCAATAGTAGTAGTGTTAGCGTCGATGGCAATTTTTTTACTTTGAAAATTCTATTTTAGATTTTTCGTTTAGTAACGAGCTTTTAACTTTTTAAATTTTTTAACTCTTCTAGTATTTTCGTCTTTTTCTCTTTTCTTTCTTTCAGAGGGTTTTTCAAAGTGACTTTTAATTTTTAGTAAGCGAAAGACCCCTTCTCTTTGTAATTTTTTTTTAAGAGATCTAAGAGCTTG
>Ga0315903_10001379_pt1 | contig 36721 bp, 38 predicted proteins | sample LakEriMetagenome_7_FD_203524 | JGI IMG/M metagenome (GOLD analysis project Ga0315903, IMG submission 203524) | Freshwater fungal communities from buoy surface, Lake Erie, Ohio, United States - Buoy 2 MA119 | ecosystem: Environmental > Aquatic > Freshwater > Lake | place: USA: Lake Erie, Ohio...
TGACCGTCGCCACGGGCGCGAGGGTGATGTAGCGCTTGGAGAAGTTCAGGCGCAGTCCGGTGATCTCGCGACCCTGCCAGATGCCCTTGCAGACCACGCCGCTGTCGGGCAGCGAGGCGGCATCCGAACCCGCCCGGGGACCGGTGAGCGCGAAGCAGGGGATGTCCTCGCCGCGCGCGAGCCGTGGCAGGTAGTGGTCCTTCTGCGCCTCGGTGCCGTAGTGCTGCAGCAGTTCGCCGGGGCCGAGCGAGTTCGGCACGGCGACGGTCGAGGACACCGTGGCGCTGCGGGTCGAGAGCTTGGCGAGCACGCAGGAATGCGCGTATGCCGAGAACTCGAGGCCGCCGTACTTCTTCTGGATGATCATCGAGAAGAAGCCCTTGCGCTTCAGGAAGTCCCAGACCTCGGGCGGCATATCGCCGCGGCGGTGCGTGATGTCGAAATCGTCGATCATCCCGCACAGCTCCTCGCAGGGGCCGTCGAGGAAGGCCTGCTCCTCGGCCGTGAGCTGCGGCGCCTTTGCGCTGAGCAGCTTCGACCAGTCGGGCTTGCCGGTGAAGAGCTCGCCGTCCCACCACACGGTGCCCGCCTCGAGCGCCTCGCGCTCGGTGTCAGACATCGCGGGCAGCATGCGCCGGTAGACCTTCAGGAAGGGACGCGTCAGCACCGCCTTGCGCAGCGGGCGGATGTTGAGGAGCACCAGCAGCGCCGTGCCCGCCCAGAGGATCCCGCTCCACCACAGGGGCGGCTTGGCGAACAGCGTGTACCCCACGAGCAGCGCCAGCACCGTCGCCGTGAAGGCGAGCAGGCTGAGGCGCTTGTAGGCGAGGAACAGCACCGCCGCCACGAACAGCAGCCCGATCCAGCCGCCAGGGAGCGTGAGCGTCCAGACGGCGAGACCGAAGAGCAGGAGGGCGACGAGTGCGTGGGCCATGGCGGTGATCCTGGGTGGTGCGGTGATGTCCGAGCGTCGTTGTCGTTCTTGTGGGCCGGAAGCCGCGGAGCGTTCAGCCGAGCAGGTCCTTGACGCCGTCCCGTTCCTCCAGCAATTCCTTGAGCGTCGCATCCATGCGGGCGCGGCTGAAGGCGTCGATGTCGAGGCCTTGCACGATCTCGTACTGGCCGCCGCGGCAGATGACCGGATACGAGTAGATCACGCCCTCGGGGATGCCGTAGCTGCCGTCGGACGGGATGCCCATCGACACCCAGTCGCCCTGCAGCGAACCGCGGGCCCAGTCGCGGACGTGGTCGATGGCCGCCGAGGCCGCCGAGGCCGCGGACGAGGCGCCGCGCGCCTTGATGATCGCCGCGCCGCGCTGCTGCACCGTCGGGATGAAGTCCTTCTCGATCCAGTCCTGGTCGACGAGCGTGCGCGCGGACTGGCCTTTCACGAGGCAGTGGTTGATGTCGGGGTACTGCGTGGCCGAGTGGTTGCCCCAGATCACCATCTTCCGGATGTCGTTGACGTGCGCGCCGGTCTTGGCGGCGAGCTGCGACAGCGCGCGGTTGTGGTCGAGGCGCGTCATGGCGGTGAAGCTCGTCGGCTTGAGCGACGACGCGTTCTTCATCGCGATCAGCGCGTTGGTGTTGGCCGGGTTGCCGACCACCAGCACGCGCACATCGCGCGCGGCGACGGCGTCGAGCGCCTTGCCCTGCGCCGAGAAGATCTGCGCGTTGGCGAGCAGCAGGTCCTTGCGCTCCATGCCGGGGCCGCGCGGCCGCGCGCCGACCAGCAGCGCCGCATGACAATCTTTGAATGCGACGCGCGCATCGTCGGTGGCGACCACCTTGGCGAGCGTCGGGAAGGCGCAGTCGTCGAGCTCCATCACGACGCCCTGCAGCGTCGGCAGCGCCGGGGTGATCTCTAGCAGGTGCAGGTTCACCGGCTGGTCGGCGCCGAACAGGGCACCGGAGGCGACGCGGAAGGCGAGGGCGTAGCCGATCTGGCCGGCGGCGCCGGTGATCGCGACATTCAAGGGCTGCTTCATCAGGGTCTCCAAGAGGGTAACCGCCTGATTTTAGTCCATCGACCCTGTGCCCACCGGCTCTCTCAGGGAGCTTGACTCTGTATTGGTGTTGTAGTTATATATATCACCAATGGACTTTGACGGAGCTTTGCCCCATGATGCTTTCCCAACGATCTGTCTCGGTGGCCGTGGCGACTGTGGTCACGGCCTTGATGGTCTGGATGTTCTTGGCAGCCTCGGCCTTCACCGTGGCGCCGGGATGACCCCGGAACGGTCGTGGGCGGGATCGAAACCCATGTTTTGCCGGAGGTCACCGTGGACCCAGCTTGGAGCGAAGGCTCGCCGATCTACCGCCAACTGCGCGAGCGGGTGGTGGCCATGATCCTCGAAGGTGTCCTCAAGGAGGGTGACCCCTTGCCTTCCGTGCGGACGGTCGCTGCCGAGTACCGCATCAATCCCTTGACCGTGCTCAAGGCCTACCAGGGCCTTGCCGACGAGCAGTTGGTGGACAAGTTGCGCGGCCGCGGGATGTACGTGCGCACCGGCGCCCGCGCGGCGCTGCTGCGCGATGAGCGTGAACGGTTCCTGCGGGACCACTGGCCGCGGATCCACGCCACCATCGAGCGCTTGGGTTTTTCGCCCGATGACCTGCTCGCCGCACCCCGCAAGGAGGATGGCCGATGACCTCTGTCCCCGTGATCGAGGCGCGTGGTCTCCATAAGGCCTACGGTGGCGTGGTCGCCCTCGATGGCGTCGACTTCACGGTCCAGCCCGGTCGCATCGTCGGGCTCATGGGCCCGAACGGCGCCGGCAAGACGACCGCCCTCAAAGCCATCCTCGGCCTCACCGATTTCGACGGTGAGCTGACGGTGCTCGGCCGTGACCCGCGGCGTGAGCGTGACCGGATCATGGAAGAAGTCTGCTTCATCGCCGACGTCGCCGTGCTGCCGAAGTGGCTCAAGGTGCGCCAGGCGCTGGACTACGTGCAGGGCGTGCATCCGCGCTTCGACCGTTCGCGCGCCGAGGCCGTGCTCGCGAAGTCCGCCGTGCGCATGGGCGCCAAGGTCGGCGAACTCTCGAAGGGCATGGTGACGCAGCTGCACCTCGCGCTGGTGATGGCCATCGATGCGCGCCTGCTGGTGCTCGATGAGCCCACGCTCGGGCTCGACCTGCTCTACCGCCGATCGTTCTACGAGGCGCTGCTCAACGATTACTTCGACCACCAGCGAACGCTGCTCGTCACCACGCATCAGGTCGAGGAGGTCGAGCACCTGCTCACCGATTTGCTGCTGATCCGTCGCGGCAAGATCGTCCTCGACACCGCTGTCGACGACTTGCCGTCGCGTTTCCAGCAGCTCGTCACCACCCGTGAACAGGCCGAGGCCGCGCGTCGGCTCGGACCGTTGCACGAACGCGAGGTGTTCGGTCGCGTCGGCATGGTGTTCGACGGCCGCAGCGCCGAGGAGCTCGCTCCTTTCGGCGAGGTGAGAACGCCCTCCATCCCCGACCTCTTCGTCGCCGTCATCCAGGACGCTGCGCCGGCCACCGGTGCTGTGCCTGCCGCCGCATCGTCATCCGCCCCATCAGGAGACGCGCCATGACCTCGTCCCTCATGAACGGACCGTTCATCACCCTCGTGCGCCGGGAACTGTGGGAACACCGCAGTCTCGTCTGGGCGCCGCTTGCGATGGCGCTCACGATCATCGTGCTGAGTTTGGTCAGCAGCGCGATGCACGGCGGCGTCAACATCGATCTCGGGGACAACCGCCCGATGCCGGAACTGTTCAGCGACGCGGAGAAACAGCGCGGCATCTTCAGCATGGTGATGGCGGGGCTCGTGTTGCCTCAGCTCCTGGTCGGCTCCGTGGTGGTGTTCTTCTACCTGCTTGACAGCCTGTTCACGGAGCGCCGTGACCGCAGCATCCTGTTCTGGAAAAGCATGCCGGTGTCGGACACGAAGACCGTGCTGTCGAAGCTGTTCGTCGCCTTGGTGGCGATACCGCTGTGGATCTGGGCGCTGTCGCTCGTGGTGGGGCTCGTCGTATTCGGCGTGATCGCCGCCCAGGTCTCCGGCACCCCCGCAGCCGGGCTCGGCACATGGCATGGCGACACCTGGCTCTTGGTGCAGGCGTCCATGCTTGGCAAGCTCGCGATCGCTGCGCTGTGGTATCTGCCCGTCGCCGGATGGCTGCTGCTGGTGTCGGTGATCGCGAAGCGCGCGCCGTTCGTCTGGGCCACCTTGCCCTTCCTCGTGCTCTCCATCGCCGAACGCATGACGCTCGGTACCAATGAGGTGGGTACGCTCGTCGCGCGGCGCCTGTTCGGGTTCGGGGAGGAGGTCTCGTTATCCGTGACGCGCAGCGCCATCGACGTGACGGGCGTCGGCGAGAGCATCACGCGCTCGCAGGCCATGGTGAGCGGGTTCCCGCTGCTGGCCAGCCCTGAGCTGTGGCTTGGGGTCGTGGTCGGCGCGGCGCTGGTCTACGCCGCCATCCGGCTGCGGCGGCGCAGCGACGACAGCTGATCGGCCGGGGGCGGTCGGCGGCCGCAGGGCTTCGGCCGCAGAATCATAGTGGCCGTCTATGGCGCCGATGCAGAAAGCCGACTGGCGTCTATGGCACGGCGGCGCGAGAATGATGTCCAAGGACAGAGCAAACCATCTGAGGATCTCACCATGCACAAGACCCGCAACGACATCCCCGCCAAGACGCGCAAGAAGGTCGTCGAGCTGCTGAACGCCCGCCTCGTCGACGCCATCGACCTGTCGATGCAGGCCAAGCAGGCGCACTGGAACGTCAAGGGCCCGAACTTCATCGCCCTCCACGAACTCTTCGACAAGGTGGCCGAGAACGCCGAGGGGCATGTGGACGCGCTCGCCGAGCGCATCACGGCGCTCGGCGGCACGGCCGTCGGCACGGTGCGGGCGGTCGCCGCCAAGAGCTCGCTGAAGCCCTACCCGGAGAACATCTTCACGGGGCCGCAGCACCTTGCGGCGCTGGCCGATGCGCTCGCCGCGGCCGCCCGCGCCTCGCGTCAGGCGATCGAGGTCGCCGACGACCTCGACGACGAGGTCACCGCCGATCTCTTCAATGAAATCACCGCCGGTCTCGACAAGGACCTCTGGTTCATCGAGGCGCACCTGCAATGACCGTCCCGCACGGCACCGGCCATCACCGATGGCCGGCGTCGTGCGCGCCGCGCTAGACTGTCTCCCCGGAACCGCAGCCGCAAGGAGACTCCCATGGCAGACCCGCAGATCGCCAGCCGCACCCCGATGGCCGTCGACGTCGAGGAAGGCAAGTCCTATTGGTGGTGCACCTGCGGCAAGTCCGCCAAGCAGCCGTTCTGCGACGGCTCGCACAAAGGCTCCGAGTTCACGCCGCTGAAGTACGACGCCCCGCGCACCGGCACCGTCTGGTTCTGCGCCTGCAAGCACACCGCCAACGCGCCGCTCTGTGACGGCGCCCACAAGAAGCTGCCCTGACGGCGGACGGCAGCCCGGCGATGCACCTGCGGGCCACGCGCCGCGAGGACGTGCTCCAGCTCGCCGCCGAGGGCGACTGGACGGCGCGTAGCCTGCCGGCGGTGGAGCCCGAGGTCGACGACGCCTTGGAGGCTGCCGCCGCTCGCCTCGTCGAGATCGACACCTCGGGTCTCGGCCGCCTCGACCTGTCCGGCGCCTGGCTGCTGCACGACCTCGCGCAGCGCGCGCGCGCGGCGGGCTTGGAGGTCGCTTGGACGGGCGGGGCGCCGCCGGCGACCGTGGCCTTGGTGGACGGCACGCTCGGCACGGGGCCGGGTGCGGCCTTCACCGCGCCCACCGCGCCCGATTTCCGCCCGGTCACGCGCCTCGGGCGCACGGTCGTCGCGCGCTGGGACGGTGTGCAGGACGGGCTCGCGTTCACCGGCGAGGCGGCCCTGCGGCTGGTGCGCGGCATCCCGAGCATGAAGTCCTGGCGGCCGACCTCCGTGGTGCGGCATGTCTACGAGACCGGCATCAAGGCCATCCCCATCGTCGCGCTGATCGCGTTCCTGATCAGCGTCATCCTCGCGTACATGAGCGCCGAGCAGCTGCTCAAGTTCGGCGCCGACATCTTCGTGGTGGACCTGATCACCATCGCCGTGCTGCGCGAGATGGGCGTGCTGCTGACCGCCATCATCGTCGCCGGCCGCTCGGGCAGCGCCTTCGCCGCCGAGATCGGCGCCATGAAGCTCAACGAAGAGACCGACGCGCTGCGCGCCATCGGCATCTCGCCGATGGAGGTGCTGGTGCTGCCGCGGGTGATCGGTCTCGTGATCGCCTTGCCCCTGCTCACCGTGATCGCCGACGGGGTGGGCATCCTCGGCGGTGCGCTGCTCTGCTACAGCCTGCTCGACATGCCCTTCGTGCAGTACATCCAGCGCGTCGACGAGACCGTCGGGCCGTGGACGTTCTGGGTCGGCATCATCAAGGCGCCGGTGTTCGCCCTGCTGATCGCCGCGGCCGGCACCTACCGCGGCATGCAGGTGCGCGGCTCCTCGCGCGAGCTCGGGCGGCTCACCACCGTGGCGGTGGTGCAGGCGATCTTCCTCGTGATCCTTGCCAACGCGATGTTCGCGGTGCTCTTCATGGAGATGGGGATATGAGCGCCGCGGCGCCTCCCCCGGCGGCCATCGCGCCCGCGCATGCTCCCGCGCCTGCGGAGCCCGCGATCGAGGCGCGCGGCATCGTCAACCGGTTCGGTGCACAGACCGTCCATGACGGCCTCGACATGGCGGTGCAGCCCGGCGAGGTCTACGGCATCGTCGGCGGCTCGGGCACCGGCAAGAGCGTGCTGTTGCGCACCATCCTCGGGCTGCATCGTCCTCAAGGTGGGGAGGTGCGGATCTTCGGCACCGACCTCACGCGCCTGCCGGACCGCGAGCTGCGTGCCGTCAAGGCGCGCTACGGCGTCACGTTCCAGGCGGGCGCGCTGTTCAGCTCGCTGACCGTGCTGCAGAACGTCCAGCTGCCGATGATCGAGCACCTGGCGCTGTCGCCCCGCGCGCTCGATGAGCTCGCGATGCTCAAGGTGCGGCTCGTCGGCCTGCCTGCGGAGGCCGCTTTCAAGTATCCGGCGCAGCTCTCGGGCGGCATGATCAAGCGCGCGGCCTTGGCGCGGGCGCTGGCCCTCGACCCCAAGCTGCTGTTCCTCGACGAGCCGACCTCGGGGCTCGACCCGATCGGCGCTGCGGCGTTCGATGAGCTCGTGATGGGACTGCAGCGCGAGCTGTCCTTGACGATCGTCATGATCACCCACGACCTCGACAGCATCTTCCGCACCTGCAACCGCGTGGGCGTGATCGTCGACCGCAAGATGGTGTCGGGTACGCTCGCGGAGATCGCGGCCCATCCGCATCCTTGGATACAATCCTATTTCCACGGCGACCGCGCTCGCCGCTTCGAGGTGTCCCATGGAGCGTGAGGCGAACTACACCGCGGTCGGCGCCTTCGTGCTGCTGGTGGCGGCGCTCGCGGCCGCGTTCGTCTACTGGTACTCGGACGCGCGCAACGCCCGCTCCTACGAGCGGCACGAGATCTATTTCGAAGGGTCGGTCAGCGGCCTCACCGTCGGCAGCACCGTGCGCTACCTGGGCGTCGACGTCGGACGCGTGGTGGCGATCCGCATCGACCGCCGATCCGCGGCGCGGGTGCAGGTCATCGTCGACCTCGACGATTCCACGCCGATCTCCGACAAGACGGTCGCGGAGCTCTCGCTGCTGGGCGTCACCGGTTTGCTCTACATCGACCTGCTCGGCAACGCCGGCAACAAACGCCTCGCGGCGGCCGTGCCCGGTGAGCAGTATCCGGTGATCCGCTCGGTGCGCTCGAACTTCGACGTGCTGCTGAGCGGGGTCCCGGAGATGATGGGCCGGGCTTCCGACGTCGCGCAGCGCGCGGGGCGGCTGCTGTCGGACGAGAACATCGAGGCGATCTCGCGGCTCGCCGCGAACCTGGACCGCGCCGGCCGCGACCTGCCGGCGACGATGCGCGAGACCGACGCGCTGGTGCACGACCTGCGCGTCACCGCGAAGGAGCTCGGCGCTGCCGCGGCGACCTTGCGCAGCACCACCGATTCGACGGCGCCCGGCATCCGCGATGCGGTGCAGCGTCTCGGCGTGGTGGCGGACAACCTCGCCTCGACCAGCACGCAGCTCGACCGCTTCATGACCGACAACGCGGGCAACGTCACCGAGTTCACCCGCAACGGCCTGCCGGAGATCGAGCGCTTGGTGGACGAGAGCCGCGCCGCCGCGGACGAGCTGCGCGCCCTCAGCCGTTCGCTGCGCGATGACCCCTCGCAGCTGCTTTATCCGCCGTCGCCGCGCGGCGTCGAGGTGCCCCGATGAGACGGACTCCCTTCAAGGTCGCGCTGACGCTGACGCTGTCTGCGTCGCTCGCCGGTTGCAGCGGGCTGCTTGGCAGCCGTGAGCCGGCGCCGGTCACCTATGTGCTGCGTCCCGTCGTCGCGTCGGTGGCGACGTCGGCCGCATCCGCCGCGCCCTCGCTGCAGGTGCAGCGCGTGGTGGTGGCGCCGGGCTACGCGCGCGATGAGATCCTGCGGACCGAGCCGGACCGCCGCCTCGGCCAATACGCGGCAAGCCGTTGGCCCGACGCGCTGCCGACGGTCGTCGAGCGCCTCGCCGTCGATGCGCTGCGACAGCATGGCGCGTGGTCGGCGGTGCATGACGCTGCGGCGCCGATCGCCGCGACGCAGCTGCTGCGCCTGACGGTGAGACGCTTCGACGCCGAGTATGCGGCCCTCGGCCGCGCGCCCACGGTGCGCGTGGTGATCGACGCGACGGTGGTGAGGCGGAGCGATCGCGTGCTGCTGGCGGCGTTCACTGTCGAGGCGTCGGCGGCGGCCTCCGAAGACCGGATGTCGGTGATCGTCGCGGCCTTCGAGCGGGCTGTGGGCGAGGCGATGGAGGGGGTGGCCCGCAGGGCCACCGGGGTGGACGCGGCACGGGGCGCATCTATCTAAGTCGTTGATTTTATTAAACCAACACCGGTTTGGCGCAGTTTGTATAGTGCCTGTACAGAAATACGCTGTGCAAATGCTTGACGCGCAATCGCGGTTCGGTAGAATTTGGGGCGTCAACCGTCCCTTCTGACGAGTGACCCCCGTTCGGGCGGATCGAAAGATCCGCCCTTTTCTTTTGGGGCGACGGCCGCGGCTTCGAGTTGTTCGCCGATCTCCAGCCATCGTTCTTCCAAGGTCGCGATCTGCCCGAGCAGTCGGCCGTGCCGCAGCGGCAGGTCCCGCGCCGCATCGCCCGACCCGCGCCGATCGGCGTCGGCGTTGCCGGCATACAGCGAGGGGTCGGCGAGCCGGGCCTCGAGGTCGCGGCGCTCGGTTTCACAGCGTGCGAGGTCTTCTTCGATGCGACGCAGCTCCGCGCGCAGCGGGGCGAGACGGTTGCGTTGCTCGGCCTCGAGACGTCGCTGCTCGCGCCGGTCAGCGGCCGTGGCGGGCGCCGCGGACGATGCAGGCGTCGCGCGGCCCATCGCGCCATCCGCTGCGGTGGGCGTGTCCGTCGCGTCATCCGCCTCGCCGAGCCAGCGTGCGTAGTCCGCGAGGTCGCCGTCGTAGGCCTCGACGCGACCTGCGCGCACGCGCACGAACTCATCGCAGACCCCGCCCAGCAGACCACGGTCGTGCGAGACGAGCACCACGGCACCCGCGAACTCCTGCAACGCGATCAGCAGCGCGTCGCGCATCTCGTGATCGAGGTGGTTGGTGGGTTCGTCGAGCAGCAAGAGGTTGGGCCGGCGCGCGACCAGGATCGCGAGCGACAGCCGCGCGCGTTCGCCGCCCGAGAAGTGGCCCACCGGCTCGAACACCCGGTCGCCCCGGAAACCGAACGAGCCGAGGTGGTCGCGCTGCTGCTGCAGGGTCCAGTCGGCGGCGGGACCGCCCCGTCGGGCGAGCTGGTGCAGTGCGCTGTCGGTCGGGTCGAGCTGGTCGACCTCGAGCTGTGCGAAGAAACCGACCTCGAGATCCGGCGCAGGCGTGCGCGTGCCCTGCAGCGGTGCGAGGTCGCCGGCGAGCGTCCTCACCAGCGTCGACTTGCCGGCGCCGTTGCGGCCGAGGATGCCGAGCCGCATGCCGGGACGCACGGAGAGACGGATGCCGCCGAGCACCGGGCGCCCTGGATATCCGGCCTCGATGCGGTCGAGCACGACGAGGGGTTCGGGCAGCCGGGCGGGCTCGGCGAACGACCACTCGAACGCGTTCTCCGCCTGCTGCTCGACGATCCCCGGCAGGCGCTCGAGCCACTTGATGCGGCTCTGGGCTTGGCGCGCCTTGGTGGCTTGTGCGCGGAAGCGGTCGATGAACGACTGCACGCGTGCGGTCTCGCGCCGGATCTTCTCGTTGGCGGCCTGTTGCTGGGCGAGCCGCGCCGCGCGCATCGCCTCGAAGCGGCTGAAATTGCCCGCGTACGAGTCGATGCGGCCGCCCTGGATGTGCAGGACGCGCCCGACGATCGCGTCGAGGAAATCCCGGTCGTGGGAGACCAGCACCAAGGTGCCGCGATAAGCCTGCAACCAACGCTCGAGCCACAGCACGGCATCGAGGTCGAGGTGGTTGGTCGGTTCGTCGAGCAGCAGCAGCTGCGAGGGACACATGAGCGCGCGGGCGAGGTTGGCGCGCATGCGCAGGCCACCCGAGAACTCGGCGATCGGCCGATCGATCGCGGCGGCCTCGAAGCCGAGACCGTCGAGCAGCGCCGCCGCCCGGCTGCGCGCGGTGTAGCCGCCTTGGTGGTCGTACTCGGCGAGGTGGCGGGCCTGCGCCAAGCCGTCGCCGGCCTCCTGGGCCGCGGCCAGCGCCCGCTCGCAGGCGCGCAGGGCTTCATCGCCATCGATCACGTGTTCGACGACGGGTCGCTGCGAATGCGGGAGTTCCTGGGACACCGAGGCCACCGCGAGGCGCGGCGGGCGCTCGAACTCGCCTTGGTCGGGGGTCAGGCCGCCCTGCAACAGCGCGAGCAGCGTGGATTTGCCGCAGCCGTTGCGGCCGACCACGCCGATCTTCTCGCCCTGCAGCAGGCTGAGGGTGACGTTTTCGACGAGGGGTTCGGGGCCGCGCCGCAGCCGGACATCGCGCAGGTGGATCACCCGCGGATTCTAGGGCGACGGACCGTCCGCCGCGACCGTTCCGGTATGCTCCGCGGCGTGACCTCCGACACCGCGACATCCGCCGCGTCCGGCAGCTTCCGACCGCTCTTTGCGGACGAGCTCACCGGGCGCGCGCGCAGCCACCTCGTCGCCCTCGAGGATCCGCACTGCCTGTTGCATGCCGCAGTGGTGCAACCCTTCCTCGCGATGCGGGCGGCGGCATTGCAGGACGGTATCGTGCTTGAACCAGCGTCCTCGTTCCGCGACTTCGACCGTCAGTGCCTCATCTGGAACGGCAAGTACCGCGGCGAGCGGGCGCTGCTCGACCGGCAGGGACAGCCGCTCGACGCCCTGGCGCTGTCGCCGGCCGAACGGGTCGAGGCCATCCTCTGCTGGTCGGCCTTGCCGGGCGCGAGCCGCCATCATTGGGGCACCGATCTCGATGTCTATGACGGCGCCGCGTTGCCCGCGGGCGAGCGACCGCAACTGGTGCCGGCGGAGTACGCGCCGGGTGGCCCGTTCGCCCGGCTCGATGCTTGGCTCGCGGCGCATGCGGCGCGTTTCGGGTTCTTCCGGCCGTACGGTGTCGGACCGGCAGATGCCTTACGCGAGGGCGTCGCACCCGAACCGTGGCACATCAGCCATGCCGCGATCGCGACGGACTGTCTGTCGCGGCTCACGCCGGATGTGCTGCGCGAGGCCTTGGCCACCGCGGCGCTCGAGGGTGCGCCCGAGATCGCGGCCCGCCTCGAGGGCTGGCACGCACGCTTCGTCTTGGGGGTCGATGATCCGCCGGCGATCGCGCTGGCGGCCGCGCAAGCGGATGCGTCAGCGCGTGAACTCGGCGATCACGGGAGTGTGGTCTGAGGGCCGTTCGGCCCGGCGTGGTTCGCGGTCGATGCGACAGGCGCTGCAACGCGCTGCCAGCGCCTCATGCGCGAGGATGAGGTCGATGCGCAGGCCGTGGTTGCGGCGGAAGGCGCCCTGCCGGTAGTCCCACCAGCTGTAGCTGCCCTCCGGCTGCTCGAAGCGCCGGAAGAGGTCCGTGAACCCGGCATCGTGCAGCCGCTGCAGCGCGGCACGTTCCTCGGGGCTGACATGCACGCTGCCCGCCCAAGCCGCCGGGTCGTGCACGTCGCGGTCCTCGGGTGCGATGTTGAAATCACCGAGCACCACCAGGTTGGCGCGGCGCCCGAAATCGCTCTCCAGCCAGTCGGCGAGCGCGGTGAGCCACCGCATCTTGTAGGCGAATTTGTCGCTGCCCAAGGCCTGGCCGTTCGGCACGTAGAGATCGAGCACCGTGAGGCCGGCGGTCTCCACCGCCAGCACGCGGCGCTGCTCGTCCGGGAATCCGGGCAGCTCCGTGGCGAGCACCGTCACCGGCTCGCGCGACAGCACGGCCACGCCGTTGTAGGTGCGTTGGCCGGCGTAACCGCAGTGGTAGCCGAGCGCCGCGATCTCGGCGGCCGGGAAGTCGGCATCCGTGAGCTTCGTCTCCTGCAGCGCGACCACGTCGGGGGCCGATGCCGACAACCACTCGGCGAGCTGGGGCAACCGCACCCGCAGCGAGTTGACGTTCCAGGTGGCGATGCGCAGTGTGTCCATGGCGCATAGGGTAATCGACCCCGCGTCCCGCCGCGCGTGCCCTGTGTAAGATGCCGTCATGGAGACCTCGAGATACGACCTGGTGGTGATCGGCGGCGGCAGCGGCGGGCTCGCCTGTGCGCAGCGCGCGACCGAATACGGCGCCCGCGTGGCCTTGGTGGAGTCGGCGCGCCTCGGCGGGACCTGCGTCAACGTGGGCTGCGTGCCGAAGAAAGTCATGTGGAACGCGGCGCAGATCGCCCATGCCGCGCACGACGCGGTGCATTACGGTTTTGACCTCACGCTGTCCGGCCACGACTGGGGCGCGTTGCGCGTGGCGCGCGACGCCTACATCACCCGCCTCAACGGCATCTACGAGCGCAACCTCGCCAACCGCAAAGTGGAGCTCGTGCGCGGTCATGCCGCGTTCGCCGGGCCGAACGAGGTCCGTGTCGGCGACCGCCTGCTCGAGGCGCCGCACGTGGTGATCGCCACGGGCGGCCGCCCGTCGGTCCCGCCGATCCCGGGCGCCGGGCATGGCATCACGTCGGACGGTTTCTTCGAACTCGCGGAGCGGCCGCGGCGCATCGCCGTGGTGGGCAGCGGCTACATCGCCGTGGAACTCGCCGGCGTGTTCGCCGCGCTCGGCAGCGAGGTGACGATGGTGCTGCGCCGCGACCGGCTGCTGCGGCATTTCGAGGCCATGCTCGGCGACGGCTTGCGCAAGATCATGGAAGGGGACGGCGTCGCCTTCCTCGACCATGCCGCGCCGCGTGCGCTGGAGCGCGATGCGGACGGTACGCTGCGCCTGTTGCTGCAGGACGGGCGCGTCGCAGGTCCGTTCGACACGGTGCTGTGGGCCATCGGCCGCGAGCCCGCCGTCGAGGGCCTTGGGTTGGCGCGCGCTGGCGTGACGATGGATGCGGCCGGATTCATCCCGGTCGATCGTCTGCAACAGACCAATATCGGCGGCCTCTACGCCATCGGCGATGTCACCGGCCGCGCTCAGCTGACGCCCGTCGCCATCGCCGCGGGTCGGCGTCTGTCCGACCGCGTGTTCGGCGGCATGACGGACCGGCACCTCGATTATTCGGACATCCCGACCGTGGTCTTCAGCCACCCGCCGATCGGCACGGTGGGCCTCTCCGAGGCCGAAGCCATCGACCGTCACGGCGCATCGGCGGTGAAGACCTACACCTCCGGTTTTGTCCCCATGTACCACGCGATGACGCCGCGCAAGCCGCGCGCCGAGATGAAGCTCGTCACCGTGGGGTCCGAGCAGCGCATCGTGGGGTGCCACGTGATCGGCGCCGGTGCCGACGAGATGCTGCAGGGCTTTGCCGTGGCCCTCAAGATGGGCGCCACCAAGCGCGACTTCGATGACACCGTGGCGATCCACCCGACGAGCGCCGAGGAATTCGTCACGATGCGCTGAGGGCGCCGCTCGTCGCGGGCGAGCGAGGAGGCGGCCACGCGCCGCCGGCCGTCAGCCGTGATCGGCGCGGCGATGGCCCGCAAATGACATCCGGTCGAGCACGCCGAGCAGGAGCGCCGACACCACGAAGGTGAGGTGCACGACCACGTACCAGAAGATCTTGTCGTTCGGCATGGTCTTCGCGTCCATGAACACCTTGAGCAGGTGGATGGACGAGATCGCGACGATCGAGGCGGCGACCTTGAGCTTGAGCGTGCCGGCGTCGAGCTTGCCGAGCCAGCCGAGCTTCTCGCCCTGGTCGGCGACGTCGATGCGCGACACGAAGTTCTCGTAGCCCGAGAACATCACCATCACGATGAGGCTGCCGACCAGCACGAGGTCGATCAGCGTCAGGGTGACGAGCACCAGTTTGTCTTCGGGCAGCGAGGCGACGGCGAACAGGAGGTGGATCGCCTCCTGGAAGAACTTCACGCCGAGCGCGAGCAGCGCCAACGCGAGACCGAGGTACATCGGCGCCAACAGCCAGCGGCAGGCGAAGAGGAGTCTTTCGATCTGGCGTTCGAGCATCGGAGCCTCTGGTGCGGGCGCACGCGGATGGAGGAGGGAATCTTACCGCATGGCCGGTGGGTCGGCGTCCAAGGCGAGCCGGAAGACGTTGACCGGGTCGGCGCCGGGCGTGAGCGCGCGCGTGTCCTCGAGCGACATCCCGAGCGCGCGCAGCGTCGCCATGGAGCGCTGGTTGTGTGTCGAGGTGATGGCGAGCACTTCGGTGAGGCCGAGCGCGGTGCGGCCATGCGCCAGCACCGCGCGTGAGGCCTCCCGCACGTAGCCCGCGCCCCAGTGTTCCGGCAGCAGGGCAAAACCGAGGTCGGGCAGGGGCAGCGTGTCGCGGCGTACGAGGCCGCACATGCCGATCACGGTGCCGTCGGCGCGCAGCGCCACGCGCAGCAGACCATGGCCATGCGTGCGGCAGCTCGCCATCGGCCCCTCGCGCAGGTAGCGGCGGGCATCGCCGATCGAGCGTACGCCGCGATCGCCGATGAACTCATGGAAGGACGGTTCGTTGAGCAATCGCAGCACGAACGGCGCGTCGTCCTCGATGAATCCGCGCAGCGCCAGGCGCGGGGTGTCGAGCGCGAGCGGCGGGCTGTCCGGGGTCATGGACGGGCCACCGCGGTCGCAATCAGGCCGGGGGGCGCGGGAAGGTCGCGGCGGCACACGCTCATGGCTGGCTCCGGTGCGGCGAGGAGAGGCGTTCGCGACCGTGACATGCGTGCCGTCGCACGTAAAGGGTCGCGGGGCGCGATAATGCGGCATGCGCAACCTTGTCCTCGTACTGGGCGACCAACTCGACCGACGTTCCGCGGCCTTCGACGGCTTCGATCCGGCGCAGGACGCGGCATGGATGGCCGAGGCGCCGCACGAGTCGACGGCCCTGCGCTCGAGTCTGCCCCGCATCGCGCTGTTCTTGGCCTGCATGCGCCACTTCCGGGACGCGCTGCACGTCGAGGGTCTGAGGGTCGAGTACCACCCGCGCGGCTCGGGCCCTCTCGTCGAGCGGTTGGGTGCGGACCTCGCACGGCTGCGACCGCAGACCGTGGTGCTGATGGAGCCCGGCGACTGGGGCTTGCGCGAAGCGCTGCGTCGGACGGTCCGCGGGTCCGGGGTGGCGCTCATCGAGCGCGAGGACCGCCATTTCCTGTGTTCGCACGACGGCTTCGCCGCGCACGCGCGCGGCCGCAAGCAGTTGCGAATGGAGTTCTTCTACCGCGAGATGCGCCGCAAGCATGGGGTGCTGCTCGATGCCGATGGCGGACCCGAGGGCGGCGAGTGGAACTACGACGCCGAGAACCGCAAGTCCTTCGGGCGGGACGGCCCGGGCGCGCTCGGTCTTGCCGCGCCGGTCGCGTTTCCGCCCGATGCGCTCACGCAGGCCGTACTCGAGGAAGTCGCGGCCGCCTGTCCCGACCATCCCGGGTCCATCGCCGATTTCGACTGGCCGGTCACGCGCGCGCAGGCGCTGCAGGCGCTCGCCGACTTCATCGACCATCGGCTCGCGGCCTTCGGCGACTGGCAGGACGCGATGTGGTCGGGAGAGCCGTGGCTTTTCCATTCGCGCCTGTCCGCCGCCTTGAACCTCAAGCTCCTCGACCCGCGGGAGGTGATCGGCGCGGCAGAGGCGGCCTACCGCGCGGGCCGAGCGCCGCTCGCTGCGGTGGAGGGCTTCGTGCGCCAGATCCTCGGTTGGCGCGAGTATGTGCGCGGCATCTACTGGCTGCAGATGCCGGACTACATCGACCGCAACACCCTCGGCGCGACCGAGCCGCTGCCGGCGTTGTACTGGACCGGCGACACCGACATGGCTTGCCTGCGCGACGCGGTGCGACAGACCCTGCGGTACGGCTATGCGCACCACATCCAGCGGCTGATGGTCACCGGGCTCTTCGCGCTGCTGGTGGGCGTCGATCCGCGGGAGGTGCACCGCTGGTATCTGGCCGTCTACGTCGATGCGCACGAATGGGTGGAGCTGCCCAACACCCTCGGGATGTCGCAATACGCCGACGGTGGCGTGATGGCCTCGAAACCCTACATCGCCTCCGGCCGCTACATCGCGCGCATGGGCAACCACTGCACGGGCTGCCGCTACGATCCGGCGCTCTCCACCGGCGCCAAGGCCTGTCCGTTCACCACGCTCTACTGGGATTTCCTGCTGCGCCACGAGGCGAGGCTCGCGGCCAACCCTCGTATGGGGATGCAGGTGCGCAACCTCGGCCGGCTCGACGCGGAGACCCGCGCGGCGATCCGTCAGCAAGCCGGCGCGCTGCGGACCGCGCTGCGCGGTCCGTAGTACCCTAGGCGCATGACCTCGTCCGCACACAACCTCACCCAGCGTTTCCCGAAGCGTCGTGCCTTCATCACCGGCGCCGCGAGCGGCCTCGGCTTGGCCTGCGCCGAGTCCTTGGCGCGCGAGGGTTGGCAGCTGTTCCTGACCGATGCCGACGCGGCGCGTCTCGATCTCGTGACGCAGAGCTTCCGACGCGATGGTGCGCAGGTCGTGTCCTCGCCCTGCGATGTGCGCGATGCGGCCGCGTTGCAGGCCGTGGTGGATGCGGCCGTGGCGATGGCCGGCGGCATCGACGTCGCGATCCATTGCGCGGGCGTGTCGGTGGCCGGGCGCTTCCACGAGACGCCCCCGGAAGACTGGGCGTGGTGCTTCGACATCAACGTGCTCGGCGTCGCGAACTCCTGCCGGGCCGTGATCCGCCATATGGCGCGCGGGCAGGGCGGGCTGGTCATCAACATCGCGAGCGTCGCCGGCTTCTGCGCCGGGCCGCAGATGTCCGCCTACAACGCCTCGAAGGCGGCGGTGATCGCCCTCAGCGAGACGCTGATGCAGGAGTACGGCGCCTACGGCGTGCGCACGATGGTGGTGATGCCGGCTTTCTTCCGCACCAACATCGTCGCCAACGGCCGCGGCCCGGCGCGGATGCAGGAAGCGGCCGGCAAGCTGATCGAGCGCTCCGGCATCGAGGCTTCGGAGGTCGCCGAGGCGATCCTGATGGCGGCCTCGCGCGACCGCACGCATTTCGTCTATCCGCCGAAGTATCGCGGCCTCTGGTGGCTGAAGCGCTTCGCGCCGCAGCGCTGGCACCAGATCTTCCCGCGCCTCTTCAAGCGCTGACCGCACAGCCGGTCGCATCTCCGGTCGCATCGTCGAGGTCCCCATGCTGTCCCCCTTCCATCTCGCCATCCCCGTCCACGACCTCGCCGCCGCGCGCGCGTTCTATGGCGCGCGCTTCGGTTGTCCGGAAGGCCGTTCCGCCGCCGAGTGGGTCGATTTCGATTTCTTCGGTCACCAGCTCGTCGCGCATCTCGACCCGTCGCGCCAGGCGTTCTCGCCGGCAGCGCACAGCAACCGCGTGGACGGCCACGATGTGCCGGTGCCGCATTTCGGCGTGGTGCTCGGCTGGGAGGACTGGCAAGCCCTGTCGGCGCGTCTCGAGGCCGAGCGCACCGACTTCATCATCAAGCCCGGCATCCGCTTCGCCGGCGAGGTGGGCGAGCAGGCGACGTTCTTCCTCTATGACCCCTCGGGCAACGCCCTGGAGTTCAAGGCGTTCCGCGACCCCTCGCGCCTGTTCGCGAAGTGAGCGGGCCCTGATGAGCGGTACGCGCGAGGTCGATCACCGCATCGTCGCGGACGGCGGGGTATCGATCTTCTGCCGGGACTACCCTGGTCCGGGACAACCCGGCCCTGGGCAGTCCGTCCCGGAGCAGCCCGACATCGGTAATGGTCCGGGCGCCGCACCGGTCCCCGTGCTCTGCCTGCCCGGACTCACCCGCAACAGCCGGGACTTCGAGCCGCTTGCGCAGCATCTGGCGCAGCGGCGTCGCGTGCTCACCCCGGACCTGCGCGGCCGCGGCCGATCGGGCCGCGACCCGGAGTGGCGTCGCTATCGGCTCGACGTGTATGTCGCCGACATGGTGGCGCTGCTCGATGCGCTGGCGATCCCGCAGGTGGTGGTGGTGGGGACGTCGCTCGGCGGCCTGGTCGGCATGTTCCTCGCGGCCGCTCATCGCACCCGCGTCGCCGGGCTGGTGATGAACGACATCGGGCCCGAGCTCGACCCGCGTGGCATGCAGCGCATCGCCAGCGGCATGGGTCGGGTACGGACGGCCGCGACCTGGGAGGAGGCGGTGGCCGATGCGCGTGCCGCCAACGGGTTCGCCTTGCCGGGATTGGACGAGGCTGCGTGGCTGCGGTTCGCGCGGGCGGTCTACCGCGAAGAAGCCCCGGGGAGGATCGTGCGGGACGTCGATCCGGCGGTGGGCCGGGCGCTGGCCGATCCCTCGCTCCCGGTGCCGGATTTCTGGGCGGCGTTCGCGACCCTGCGCGGCCTGCCGATGCTGTGCCTGCGCGGCGAGACGAGCGACGTGCTGTCGGCGGATACCGTCCATCGCATGTCGGAGGCCGCCCCGGGGCTGCAGACCGTCACCATCCCCGACCGCGGCCATGCGCCGACGCTCGACGAACCGCCAAGCCGCGAGGCCTTGGACCGTTTCCTCGGGGCGGTCTGACCGGACCCGCCTGGCCCGGGCTCAGGCGGCCTTGCCCTCGTCGTCCGAGCCGTCACCGCCCAGCCGCAGCCGGTTCCAGGCCAGCGAGACGATGATCGAGACCGCGAGGATCGAGCCGATGATGCTGAGCGACAGGCTGATCGGGAACTTGCCGCCGAACGCCTCGTTGAGCCAGACCATCTTGAGGCCGACGAACACCAGGATCACGCCGAGGCCGTACTTCAGGAAGATGAAGGCCTTGACCATGCTCTGCAGCACGAAGAACAGCGAGCGCAGGCCGATGATCGCGAAGATGTTCGAGGTGAAGACGATGAACGGCTCGTTGGTGAGCGCGAAGATCGCCGGCACCGAATCGATGGCGAAGATGATGTCGCTGAACTCGATGAAGGCGAGCGCCACGAACAGCGGCGTCACCCAGGTCTTGCCGTCGATCTCGACCCAGAACTTGTCGCCGTGGAACTGCGGTGTCACCGGGAACAGCTTCTTCACGCCGAGGATGATCGGGTTGCGCGAGGGGTCGATCGGCTTCTCGGGCAGGAACAGGATCTTGAGGCCGGTGAGGATCAGGAACACGCCGAAGATCATCACGATCCACTCGTACTGCATCAGCACCGAGCCGAGCGAGATGAAGAGCGCGCGGAAGGCGATCGCACCGAGGATGCCGTAGAAGAGCACTTTCTGCTGGTACTGCACCGGCACGGCGAAATAGGAGAACACCGCCACGAACACGAACACGTTGTCGATGGCGAGCGCGTACTCGACCACATAGCCCGCGAGGAACTCGAGCGAGGTGTCGCGGGCGAGTTGGGCGTGGTCCATCCCCGCGAGGTCGGCGCGCAGCGGCAGCTCGTACAGCAGGTACTGGTAGAGGCCCCAGTTGAAGGCCAGCGCCAAGCTGATGAACACGATCGAGCGGATGATGGCCGAGCGCAGGCTCGGCACCGACCCCGGCTTGCTGAACACGCCCAAGTCGAAGGCGAGGATCATCAGCAGGGCGGCGATGAAGCCGATGTAGGCCCACCAATAATCGGCGAACGGGATCAGGAGGAGGTCTTGCATGGGGCGCGCATCCTAGGCGAGAACCGACCGTCCATTGGTCGGAAAAACCGCAGGGTTTCTTCGGTTACACTGAACGGAGAGGGGGGTCCGGATGCAACATTCTACCGTCATCGTCGCCACCATGGTGCTTTACATGGCGATCTGCCTCGGGCTCGGGGTGTTGGCGTGGCGCCGTACCCGGACGTTGGGCGATTTCATCCTCGGGGGCCGCAGCCTCGGCAGTTGGGTGACGGCGCTGAGCGCCCAGGCCACCGACATGAGCGGTTGGCTGCTGATGGGGTTGCCGGGGCTCGCCTACGCCTCGGGGTTCGATTCGGTCTGGCTGCTGCTCGGATTGGCGGTCGGGACCTGGCTCAACTGGCGTTGGGTGGCCGCCCCCCTGCGCGAGGCGACTGAACGGCTCGGCGACGCGCTGACCTTGCCGGATTACCTCGAACGCCGCTTCGAGGACCACAGCCGCCTGCTGCGCGCGCTGTCCGCGGCCTTCATCCTCGTCTTCTTCGTGTTCTACACGAGCTCTGGTTTCGTCGCGGCCGGACGGCTGTTCGAGGCGCTGTTCGGCTTGCCGTACGTCGAGGCGATGTTCTGGGGCACGGCGGTGATGCTGGTCTACACCTTCCTCGGTGGCTTCCTCGCCGTGTCGTGGTCGGACGTGCTGCAAGGGTCGCTGATGTTCGTGGCGTTGGTGATGGTGGCGGTGATGGGGCTCGCGCTCGCAGGCGGACCCGGCGAGACCTTTGCGCGGCTGGAGGCGCTCGATGCCTCGCTGCTCGACCCGTTCGCGGCCGACGGCGGAGAGACGCTGGGGGCGATCGGCATCCTCTCATTGCTGGCGTGGGGGCTCGGTTATGCCGGCCAACCCCACATCCTCGCGCGCTTCATGGCCGCGCGCTCGGTGGCGCACATCACCGTGGCGCGTCGGGTCGCGATGGGCTGGGTGATCGTCGTGCTGGTGGCCGCGGTGGTGGTCGGTCTGACCGGACGGCTGGTGCTGCCGCAGCCGCTCACCGGCACCGACACCGAGAAGGTGTTCATCGTGATGTCCACCACCTTCCTGCATCCGGCCCTGGCGGGCCTGTGCCTCGCGGGCGTGATGGCCGCGATCATGAGCACCGCCTCGGCGCAGTTGCTGGTGGCCTCGTCCGCGTTCGCGCAGGATTTCTACGGGAGCCTGTTCCGTCGCGGGGCGGGCCGAGCGGAACTGCTCTGGGCGGGCCGCCTCGCGGTGCTCGGCATCGCGGCGCTCGCCTTCGTGCTGGCGCTCGATCCCGACAGCACGGTGCTGGGTCTCGTCGCCTGGGCCTGGGCGGGGTTCGGCGCGGCGTTCGGCCCCGCCATCATCCTCTCGCTCTATTGGCCGCGGATGACCCGCGCCGGCGCGTTCGCCGGCATCCTGGTCGGTGGCGCGACGGTGATCTTCTGGAAGCAGTTCGCCCACCTGGGGGGCGTGTTCGCGCTCTATGAGCTGCTGCCCGGGTTCCTGCTGTCGGCGCTTGCCATCGTGCTCGTGAGCCGCTCCGGAGGCGCCGCCGTTGGCCGCTGATCCCGCGCGCCGCGCACTGCGCATCGCCACCTGCCGGCCGCTGCCCGAGCCGGATGCGGACGAGGAGCTGTTGCTCGCAGCGTTGCAGGACGCCGGGATCGATGCCGTGATGGCGGCGTGGCGCGGGGGCGGTACGGATTGGCGCGAACCCGTGCCGACGCTGCTGCGCTCGACCTGGGATTATCTGCACGCCGTCGAAGAATTCGGGCGTTGGATCGACGTCGCCGGCGCGGCTGCGCCGCTCTGGAACGCGCCCGAGGTGCTGCACGGCAACCTCCACAAGCGCTACCTGCTCCGGCTCGCCGAGCGCGGCGTGCCGGTGACGCCGACCGTGCTGCTGCCGCGCGGGGTCACGCGGCCCTTGTCGGAGGTCGCCGCCGAACGCGGCTGGCGCGATGTGGTGCTGAAGCCTGCCATCGGCGCAGCCTCCTTCGAGACCCACCGCTTGGGACCGTTCCTCGGCGGGACGCCGGCGCCGGGCGAGCGCGCCTGGGCGGCCGCCGATGCGCTCTGCGCGCGTTTGGTGGCCTCGCACGACATGCTGGTGCAGCCGTATCTGCCCTCGGTCGAGGACCATGGCGAGCGCGCGCTGGTGTGGATCGACGGCGAGTTCACGCATGCCGTGCGCAAGACACCGCGGTTTGCGGACGGTGTCGAGCAGGTCTCCGAGGCCTTGCCGATCAGCGCAGCGGAGCGCGCGACCGGGAACGCAGCCCTGGCCGGGCTCGAATCCGGGCTGCTCTACGCGCGGGTCGATGTCGCGCCGGGCCCGGACGGCATGCCGGTGGTGATGGAGCTCGAACTCATCGAACCCTCCTTGTTCCTCGCGCAGTCGCCCGCGGCGTTGGCGCGGCTCGTCGCGGCGGTCGCGCGGCGGTTGTGACGTCGTCGGTCAGCGCTTCAAGGTCGCGAGGATCTTGTCGATGGCATTGCCGTCCATGTCCACCACCTCGAACCTCCAGCCTGCCCACTCCACCGCGTCTCCCTCGCGCGGCATCTCGCCGCGCAGCAGCAGGAACATGCCGCTGAGCGTCGAGTAGCGACCCCGCTCCTCCTCCGGCAGCGAACGGATGTCGAGGATGTCCTTGAGTTCCGGGACCGGCGTCGCCCCTTCGAGCAGCCAGCTGCCGTCCTCGCGGCGGACCGCCCACTCGTGTTTCAGGCCTGCGGCCGAGAAACGGCCGGTGATCGCCTCCAGCAGGTCCTGCAGGGTGACGATGCCGAGCACGGCGCCGTATTCGTCCACGACGAGCGCCATCTTCGCCGCAGTCTCCTGCAGTTGACGCAGCACGTGCAGGGCGGAGCTCGACTCCGGCACGAACAGCGGCTCCTCGAGCAGGCTTTCGAGCGGCGGTGCGCCGGCCGGCTTTGTGCCGCCCGTCTCTGTGCCGTCCGCCGCCGTCGATGCCGTCAGGTGATGGATCAGCGCCTTGGTGCGCAGGATGCCGGCGACATGGCTCCAATCGCCGCGCAGCACCGGGTAGCGTGCATGCCCCCCCGCCGCGGCGGTCTTCAGGATCGTCGCGAGGTCATCCTCGAGGTCGAGGTGCGTCACGTCCGACAGCGGGACCATCAAGGACACGAGCTTGCGCTCATCGAGCCGGAAGAGGTTCTGCATCATCGTGCGTTCCTCGGACTCGAGGACGCCGGATTCCGCGCCTTCCTTCAGGACGGCATAGATCTCTTCTTCGGTGACTTCGGCCTCGCGGCGCTGCGGGATCGACAGCAGGCGCAGCAACAGGTCGGTCGACACCGAGAGCAGGTGCACGAACGGACGGGTCGCGATGGACAGCCACTTGATCGGCCGCGAGATCAGCCTTGCCATCACTTCGGGATGGGTCTGGGCGATGCGTTTCGGGATCAGTTCCCCGACCACGATCGAGAAATAGGTGATGGTCACCACGACCAGACCGGTCGCGATGTAGTTCGCGTAGACGGGATCGACACCGAGGCGCCCGAGGAAGGCCTCGAAGGGCACGGCGAGCGTGGCCTCGCCGACGATGCCGCTCAGGACGCCGATCGAGGTGATGCCCACCTGCACGGTGGAGAGGAACCGGGTGGGATCGGCGGCGAGCTTGAGCGCCTCGATGGCGCCGGCATCGCCCTTTTCGGCAGCGGCTTCGAGCCTGACTTGGCGTGCGGTGAGGATGGCGAGTTCGGCCATGGCGAACAGGCCGTTGAACAGGATCAGGCCGACCAATAAAGCGATTTCCATAGGGTGCGAGACGACCCTCCCCGAGACCGTGAGGCGGATAGTCTATCGCTGTCCGGCGTCTCTCGTAGGGTGACCGGTCGGTTTGCCGGTCGGCGGAGCGGTCGTTCAGGCCGCCGCCAGCACCCAGGCGAGGCCCTCGGGCGAGGTGACGGCCGGTCCGGTGGCGGACCCGCCGGCTGCGATACGCACCAACGCCGGCCGGTCGAGGTGCGCTGCGGCATGCAGCGCCATCGGCAACCCCCCTGCGCTGAACCGACGGCACGGCCAGCCCCCGGGGACGTGGCCCTGTTCGGTCGCGCCGAGCAGCCCCCAGAAGCGCAGCCCGAGGTCGATGTCCTCGGCGGGCAGGCTGAAGAAGACCTCGGCGGAAGGGGTGGTCCGCACCCCTTGGGGAGGGGCCGGGTGCAGGGCGACCTCGTGGGTGGGCGCCTCCAGCAAGGTCACCATGTGGTCGTGCGGATCGCGGAATCCGAATTCATTGAAGCGGTCCGGACCGGTCTGGGCGAAGGCGATCACCATGCCGGCGTCGCGGTGCGACTCGAGCGCGGCGGCGATGCCGGGGTGCACGCAGGTCACCGACGGCGAGGGGAACCGGTGCTCGTGCAGGCCGATCACGATGCCGCCGTTCGACAGCACCGCGTAGGGATGCGGCCATACCGGCCGCACGGCGCCCGTCACCCAGCCGTGGGCTTCCCAGAACGCGACCGAGGCCGCGAGGTCGCGCGTGCTGAGGCTGACCTCGTGGAAGGCGCCGAGCGGAAGGGTCACGCTGTCCACGGTGCGGGGATGCCTTGCCGCATCACTGCGCGATGCCGGCCTGCCACAGCACGAAGGCGTACTCCTCGGCCACCTCGCGGTAGCGCTCGAAGCGCCCCGATTTGCCGCCGTGGCCCGCTTCCATGTTCATGCGCATCAGCAGCGGGTTGGAGTCGGTCTTCAGGGTGCGCAGTCGCGCGACCCATTTGGCCGGCTCCCAGTACTGCACCTGGCTGTCCCAGAGTCCGCCCGTGACCAGCATCGCCGGGTAGGCCTGCCGCGACACCTGGTCGTAGGGCGAGTAGGCGAGCAGGTAGTCGTAGGTGGCGCGGTCCGCCGCGGGGTTGCCCCACTCGTCGAATTCATTGGTGGTCAGCGGGATGCTCTCGTCGAGCATGGTGGTGACGACGTCGACGAACGGCACGTGGGCGACGATGCCCTTGTAGTCGCCCGGCGCCATGTTGGCGATCGCGCCCATCAGCAGTCCACCGGCGCTGCCGCCCATCGCGAACACCCGCTTCGGGTCGGCGACCTTCTCCTTGACGAGGAAGCGCGTGACGTCGATGAAGTCGGTGAAGGTGTTGACCTTCTTCTTGAGCTTGCCGTCCTCGTACCAGGCGCGCCCCATCTCCTGGCCGCCGCGGATGTGCGCGATGGCATAGACGAAACCGCGGTCGACGAGCGACAGGACCCCTGACCGGAACACCGGATCGGTGGAATAGCCGTAAGAGCCGTAGGCGTACTGGTACACCGGCGCCGTGCCGTCGAGCCGGGTGCCGCGCCGGTACAGCAGCGTCACCGGGATCCGGGTGCCGTCCCGCGCGGTCGCGAAGCGGAACTCGGCGGTGTAATCCGCGGAGTCGAAGCCGCCGAGCACGGGCTCGCGCTTGAGCTCGCGGCGCTCGCCGGTGCGCATGTCGTAGTCGTAGGTCGTCGGCGGCGTGGTGGGCGAGGTATAGACATAGCGCAGCAGCGGCGTGGCGGCTTCGCTGTTGCTGCCGAACTCCATCGTATAGGCCGGGTCCGCGGCGTCGAGCAGGAAGTCGCGTCCGTCCGTCCAGCCGCGCACGCGCAGCTTGGAGAGCCCGCCCGAGCGCTCGTTCACCGCGAGGTAGTCGTCGAAGGCCTCGAAGGACTCGACGAAGGCGTCCGCGCGGTGCGGGATCACGTCCTTCCAGGCCGCGCGGTCCGCCACCTGCGCGATCGGCGCCTCGATGATGCGGAAATTGCGCGCCTGCCAGTTGGTGCGCAGCACGAACCGGTCGCCCGAATCCTCGAGCTGGTACTCGTGGTCGCGCTCGCGTGGCACGGCGACCTTGAAGGCGAGCGCGGGATCGCCGGCCGCGGCGTAGCGCCACTCCGACGAGACCGTGCTCTGCACCGTGATGAAGAGGAAGCGGTCGGACTTGGAGCGGCCGAGCCCCATGTAGAAGCTGTCGTCCTGCTCTTCGTAGACGAGCGTGTCCTGCGCGGGATCGCTGCCGCGGCGGTGCCGATAGACCTTGTCACCGAGCAGCGTCTGCGGGTCCTTGCGGATGTAGAGCAGCGAGGCGTTGTCGTCCGCCCAGGCGAGCGAGGCCTCGGCGTTGGTGATGCGGGTGGGCAGCCATTCGCCGCTCGCGAGGTCCTGGATGCGGATGTCGTACTGGCGCCGTCCGACGGTGTCCTCGGCGATCGCGGCCCAGCGTCCATCGGGGCTGACCTCAAGGTTGGCGACCGCGTAGAACCCGTGGCCCTGCGCGCGCTGGTTGCCGTCGAGGATGATCTCCTCGGGCGCCTCGAGGCTGCCCTTGCGGCGCGCGAAGATCGGGTATTGCTTGCCGGTCTCGTAGCGCCGGTAGTACCACCAGCCGTTGCGGCGCACCGGCACCGTCGCATCGTCCTGCTTGATGCGTCCCACGATCTCGTCATAGACCTTCTGCTCGAGCGCGCGGTGCGGCGCCATCACCTTGGCGAGGTGGGCGTTCTCGGCCTCGAGGTAGGCGATCATGTCCTTGTCTTCCCGCTTGTCGTCGCGCAGCCAGTACCAGGGATCGGGCCGCGCGCCGAACGGCGAGGTCACCATGAACGGCCGCTGCTCGGCGAGCGGCGCGCCATCCGGCGCGGTCGGCAGGGCCTTTTCGGGAGCGGGCGCGCTCATCGCGGGCGCGCTCATCGCGGGCGCGCAGGCGAGCGCGAGCAGGCTGCCGAGCAGCAGGGCGGGCAGGGGGCGGGAGGTTTTTTCTTTGTACATGGCGTCAAGACGGCTCCTCGGCAAGGGATCAGGGTGCGGCGGCGGGCTTTCATGCGGCCGCCGGCTGTCGGCGCAGCGCGCGCTCGATCAGCAGCATGGCGACCAACGAAACCAGCGCGAGCGCCGTGCAGACGGCAAGCACCGGCACAGGCGTGTCGGTGCGCACGAAACCGAGCGCCTGCACGGCCGTCGCGGCGATCGCCTGCTGCGAGAAGCCTATCAGGCCGGAGGCGACGCCGGCATAGCCGGGCGCGAGCCGGACCGCGGTGGCGGTGACATGGGGCAGGGCGAGCCCCTGCGCGAACGCCAGCGGCAGCATCGGCCCGAACCAGAACAGGGGGTGCGTGTAACCGGCCAGGACGAAGGCGAGGGCGAGCGCCACCGAGCCGGCCTGCAGCCAGGTGCCGAAGCGCGCCACCCGGTCGAGGTCGGCATGGCCCTTGAGCCGTGTCACCACCACGTTGCCGAGGAAGTAGCCGGCCGACAGCAACAGCAGGTACAGGCCGAAAGTCGTGGCCGGCTTGCCCAGCATCTCGCTCATCACGTACGGCGCGATGGAGATGAACCCGAGGTAGACGGCGTAGATGACGCCGGCGTCGATGACGCAGCCGAGGAAGATGCGGTTGCGCAGCACCCGCCGCGACGCGTGGCCGAGCTCCGCGAAGGAAGTCGGGTCGCCGCGCACCACCCGTGTCTCGGGCAGGGCCACCATGGAGGCGAGGCCGATGACCGCGGCCAGCGCCACCATCAGCGCGAGCGGCGCATGCCATCCCATGGACTCGGTGATGAGGCCGCCGAGCCACGGCGAGATCGCCGTGCCCGACATCATCACGAGCGTGAGGCGGGCGAGCGCGCGGGCCAGACGCCAGTCGGGGTAGAGGTCGCCGAGCACCGCCCGGGCGACCGTCGCGGTGGCCGCGCAGCCGAGCGCCTGCAGCGCGCGCGCGAACACCAGCACCTCCAGCGTCGGCGCGAGCGCGCCGAGCAAGGAGCCGCAGAGGAACACGACCGTGCCGCCGAGGAGCAGCGGGCGGCGTCCGTACCGGTCGGACAGCGGTCCCGCGAAGGGGATACCCATCGCGAAGACGATCAGGAACACGCTGATCACGCCCTGGGTCGCGGCGGTGGTGGCGCCGAACTCGGCGCGGATCGCCGGCAGCGCCGGGATCAGCATCAGCGAGGAGACCGGCCCGAGCGCGCTGCCTGCGGCGAGCAGCACGGTGAGCGCGCGTGAGGCGGGCTCGCCCGGCGCGCCGTCCTCCGCGCCCTCCGGGACCAGCCCCTCGTCGGTCACGGCACGAGGCCGCCGACGCAGACGTATTTGAGCTCGGTGTACTCGTCGATGCCGTGGCGCGAGCCTTCACGGCCGATGCCGGATTCCTTGACGCCGCCGAAGGGGGCGACCTCGGTCGAGATGAGCCCGGTGTTGACGCCGACCAGGCCGTACTCCAGCGCCTCCTGCACGCGCCAGCTGCGCGCGAGGTCACGGGTGTAGAAGTACGCGGCGAGGCCTGCGGCGGTGTCGTTGGCCATGCGGACCGCCTCGGCCTCGTCGGTGAAGCGGATCAGCGGCGCGACCGGACCGAAGGTCTCCTCGCGGGCGACGCGCATGCCGGGCGTGACGTCGAGCAGGACGGTGGGTTCATAGAAATTGCCGCCGAGCGCATGACGCCGCCCGCCGCTCGCGATGCGTGCGCCCTGGTCCACCGCATCGGCGACGTGCGCCTCGACCTTGGCGAGGGCGCGCGCGTCGATGAGCGGCCCCTGGTCGGTCGGACCGGCGAGGCCGTCGCCTACCCGCAAGCCCGCGACAGCCTTCACGAGCCGCGCCGCGAACTCCTCGTAGACGCCGGCCTGCACGAACAGGCGGTTGGCGCAGACGCAGGTCTGGCCCGTGTTGCGGTATTTGCTCGCCATCGCGCCCTGCACCGCCGCGTCGAGGTCGGCATCATCGAACACGATGAACGGCGCGTTGCCGCCGAGCTCCAGCGAGACTTTTTTCACGGTGTCCGCGCATTGCGCGAGCAGTTTCTTGCCGACAGCGGTGGAGCCCGTGAAGCTGAGCTTGCGGACCCGGGGGTCGCCCGTGAATCCGCCGCCGATCGCCTCGGCATCGCCCGTCACCACGTTCAGCACACCGGCCGGCAGCCCTGCGCGCGCGCCGAGTTCGGCGAGCGCGAGCGCCGAGAACGGCGTCTGCGGCGCGGGCTTGCAGACGAAGGTGCAGCCCGCGGCGAGCGCGGGACCGAGCTTGCGGGTGATCATCGCGGCGGGGAAGTTCCACGGCGTGATCGCGGCTGCGACGCCGACCGGCTGGCGCAGCACCATGAGCCGCGCATCGGCGCGGAAGGTCGGGATGATCTCGCCGTAGACGCGCTTGCCTTCCTCGGCGAACCATTCGAGGAAGGAGGCGGCGTAGGTGATCTCGCCGCGCGCTTCGGCGAGCGGCTTGCCCTGCTCGCTGGTCATGATCACGGCGAGGTCGTCGGCGTTGGCGACCATCAGCTCGGCGAAGCGGCGCAGCACCGTGGCGCGGTCCTTGGCGGTGCGCTTGGCCCATTCCGGCATCGCCCGCGACGCCGCGTCGATCGCGCGGCGCGTCTCGCCGGCGCGCATCACCGGCACGGCGCCGACGACGCTGCCGGTGGCGGGATTGCGGATGTCGACCGTGGCGCCATCATCGGCTGCGCACCATGCGCCGTCGATGAAGGCTTGCTGGCGCAGCAGTGAAGGATCTTTCAGGTTCATGGCGATGTCCGGGTCGAGGGTCAGGGAGAGGCGTTCACGCCGTACTGCGCGCGGTACTCACGCAGCGCGGCGAGGTGCGGCGCGGCGAGCGCGGCTGCGCCGTCGGCGGGTTGGGCGAGGATGTCGATGAGGTCGCCGAGCGTGAGCAGGCTCACACAGCGCAGCCCGAAGTCCGCTTCGACTTCCTGCACCGCGGACCGCTCGCCGCGGCCGCGTTCCTGCCGGTCGAGCGCGAGCAGCACCGCGACCGGCTCTGCGCCGGCGCTGCGGATGAGGTCGACCGATTCGCGGATGGCGGTGCCGGCGGTGATGACGTCGTCGACGATCACGACCCGGCCCGAGAGCGCGCGGCCCACCACGCGTCCGCCCTCGCCGTGGTCCTTGGCTTCCTTGCGGTTGAAGGCCCAGGGGAGGTTGCGGTCGTGGTGCTCGGCGAGCGCGGCGGCGGTGGCCGAGACCAGGGGGATGCCCTTGTAGGCCGGGCCGAAGAGCATGTCGCACTCGACGCCCGAGGCGACCAGCGCTGCGGCATAGCAGCGGCCGAGGGTGGCGAGCGCGGCGCCGTCGTCGAACAGGCCGGCGTTGAAGAAGTAGGGGCTCTCGCGGCCGGATTTCAGGGTGAAGCGTCCGAAACGCAGGGCGTTGCGCGACAGGGCGAGGTCTACGAAGGCGCGTTGGTGGGGCTGCATGCCGCTATGATACTCCCGTGCGCGTCATCACCCTGAACGCCAATGGCATCCGTTCGGCGGCCTCCAAGGGCGCCTTCGCCTGGCTGCGGGACCAGGAGGCCGACGTGGTCTGCCTGCAGGAGACCAAGGCGCACGAACCCCAACTCGCCGGCCACGATGTCGACCTGCCGGGCTACCACCGGTTCTTCTGCGACGCCGAGCGCCCCGGGTACTCGGGTACGGCGCTTTACTGCAAGCGCAAGCCGACCGAGGTCATCCGCGGCTTCGGCGTCGACGAGTTCGACCGGGAGGGCCGCTACCTCGAGGCGCGGTTCGGCGACCTCAGCGTGGTGTCGCTGTACCTGCCGTCGGGCTCGTCCGGCCCGGAGCGGCAGGCCTCGAAGTTCCGGTTCCTAGAGGCCTTCCCGTCGCACCTGAAGCGGCTGCGCCGCCGCCGCAGCGAGTACATCCTCTGCGGCGACTGGAACATCGCGCACAAGGCGATCGACCTGCGGAACTGGAAGTCCAACCAGAAGAACAGCGGTTTCCTCCCCGAAGAGCGTGCCTGGATGGACAGCCTGTTCGGCGATCTCGGCTGGGTGGACGCGTTCCGCGAGGTGGAGCCGGGGGCGGACCAGTACACCTGGTGGTCCAACCGCGGCCAGGCCTGGGCGAAGAACGTCGGCTGGCGCATCGATTATCAGATCGCGAGCGCGGGCCTCGCGGGCGCCGCGCGCGCGGCCCACATCCACAAGTCGAGCCGATTCTCCGACCACGCGCCGCTCGTCATGGACTACGACCTGTGAAACGACCATCTGTGAGCCCCGCGCCGTGAGCACGGACCTGCTCGCACCGATCCGGCCCTACCTCGCGCGCGAACCGCTGGCGGCGTTCTTCGTCGGCATCTCCTCGGGCTTCCCCTACGCGATGATCGGCGCGACGCTCACCACGCGCCTCGCCCAGGACGGCATCGACAAGCGGACCATCACCGCGTTCGCGCTCGCGTTCCTCGTCTACAACCTCAAGGTCTTCTGGGCCTGGATGGTCGATGGCGTGCGGTTGCCGCTGCTGTGGCGGCTTGGGCAGCGGGTGTCGTGGATGCTGTTCTCCGGTGCGCTCGTCATCGCCGCGGTCTTCAACCTCGCGCTCGTCGACCCCGCGGCGAGCCTGCAGGCGACCATCGTCGCAGCGGTGTTGCTCGGCATCGCCGGAGCGACCTTCGACATCGTGATCGACGCCTATCGCATCGAGATGCTGCAGCCCGCGCAGCTCGGCATCGGCTCAGGGATGTCGCAGTACGGTTGGCGCATCGGATCGGCGGCGGCGGGCGCGCTCGCGCTCTTCATCGCGGCACGCCATGGCTGGGAAGCGGCCTACATCGCCTGCGCCGCCTTCGCGCTGCCGGCCATGTTGACGGCGTGGGTGGTGGGGGAGCCCGTGCGGCGCGAGGTGACCTCGATCAAGCGCGGTCTCGGCGAGGTCTGGCGCTCCATCGAGGGGCCGTTCCGCGATTTCCTGACGCGGCCGGGTGCCGCCTTGGTGCTCGCCTTCATCCTGGTGCACAAGGTGGGCGACACGCTGGCGAACCTGACCCTCAGGCTGCTCTTCAACGACATGGGCTACACCAACGACGAGATCGCGGTGTACGACGTCGGTGTCGGCTTCTGGGCCTTCCTCGTCGGCATCTTCTTGGGCGGGTTGCTGTTCGCGCGCCTTGGGCTGGCGCGTGCGGTGCTGCTGGCCCTCGTGCTGATGGGGCTCTCGAACCTGAGCTTCGCGGCGCTCGCCGCGGCGGGCCACAGCAACCTCGGCCTCGCGGCGGCGATCGGCTTCGAGAACTTCGCGAGCGGCTATGGCGGCGTGGTGGTGGTCGCCTACCTGTCGGCGCTGTGCAACCTGCGCTACACGGCCGCGCAATACGCGCTCGTCTCCGCGGCGGCGAGCGTCGCGGGGCGCGTGCTCACCGGCACCACGGCGGGCGGCCTCATCGAGTCGCTCGGCTACGTGGATTTCTACCTGCTGACGACGCTGGCCGCGTTGCCCGGGGTGCTGCTCTTCTGGTGGATGTGGCGCCGCGGCATCGTCGACGAGGCGCTCGGCACCGCGGGGCGTTCGTCGTCGACCACCGCCGCGGACCGTGCGCCATGAGCCCCGCGCTCTGCACGCTCGCCGAGCTCGCCGAATACGGCAGCCGCGGCTTCCGGGTGGGCGACGGCGACTGGCCGTTGCGCGGTCTCGCGGTGCAGCTGCCGGACGGCAGCGTGCGGGCCTACGAGAACACCTGTCCGCACGCGGGGCATCCGCTCGACCTGTTGCCGCACCGCTTCCTGACGGCCGACCGCGGCCATATCGTCTGCGCCTCGCACGGCGCCTTGTTCAGCCTCGATACGGGACTCTGCGTCGCCGGACCCTGTCCCGGGCGGATGCTGCGTCCCTTGCCGGTGGCCGTGTCGTCCGACGGGGTGCTCCGGCTGGTGCTGCCGGACGCGAACGGCGACAATCCGCGCCCCGATCCGGCGCGCGCTGCGCCGGTGCCGCGCGCCTGAACGGTCTGCCATGCTCGAACAGTTCCTGAAGTTCTTCGTCGTGTTCTTCGTCGTGGTCGACCCGATCGCGCTCGTGCCCGTGTTCGCGGGCCTCACCGAGGGCGCGACCGCGGCCTACCGCAGGCGCATGGCGGTCAAGGCGGTGCTGGTCGCGACCGGCATCATCATCGGCTTCGCGTTGAGCGGCGCGGGGTTCCTCGGCGCCATGGGCATCAGCATCGACTCCTTCCGCATCTTCGGCGGCCTGCTGCTGTTTCTGGTGGCGCTCGAGATGGTGTTCGCCCGCGAGTCGGGCACGCGCACCTCGTCGGACGAGCAGGCCGAGAGCCGGCGCCGTGCAGACATCTCCGTGTTCCCGCTCGCCTTCCCCTTCATGTCCGGCCCTGGCGCGCTCACCACCATCCTGCTGTGGTTCGGTCCGGTGTCGGTGCTGGAGGACCCGCTCATGTTCGGCACGCTGCTCGCCGCGGCCTTGGCCGTGCTCGCGATCTCGCTGGTCGTGATGCTCGGGGCGGACCGCCTGACGCGGCTGCTCGGCGTCACCGGCACCAACGTCATCAACCGCCTGCTCGGTGTGGTGCTCGGTGCGCTCGCGGTGCAGTTCGTGGTGGACGGCGTGCGGGCGAGCTTCGGGATCACGCTTCCGGGCTGATCGGCCGTCCAGCCGGCGCGGCGACCCGCTCGAAGGACAGGTCCCAGACCCCGTGCCCCAGCCGGTGGCCGCGGCGCTCGAACCGCGTCAAGGCGCGCCAGGCGGGTCGTGGCACGAAGCCGGGCTCGGTGGCTGCATCGCCGGGCGTGTCCGCCGCGGTGGCGAGGTTCCGCAGCGACGGCTCCGCCGACAGCACCTCCAGCATCTGCCGCGCATAGGGCTCCCAGTCCGTCGCGAGCTGCAGGCGGCCGCCGATGCGCAGCCGCGACGCGAGCAGCGCCACGAAGCCGGGCTGCACCAGGCGGCGCTTGTGGTGGCGCTTCTTGTGCCACGGGTCCGGGAACAGCACGAGCACCGCGTCCAAAGAATCCGGTGCGACGTGCCGCTCGAAGACCTCGACGGCATCGTGCCGCATCACGCGCAGGTTGCCGAGACCGGCCTCCTCGGCGCGCAGCAGCAGGTGGCCGACGCCGGCGCGATGCACCTCGATGCCGAGGAAATCGCGCGCCGGATCCGCGGCCGCGAGCGCCAGCAGGTTCTCGCCGTTGCCGAAGCCGATCTCGACGACGACCGGCGCGCGGCGGCCGAACGCCGCGGCGAGGTCCAGCGTGGCAGGCAAAGAATCCTGCGGGCCTGATACGGGCGGATCGATGCCGTAGCGAGGCCAGGCCTCGGTGAGTGCCCGCTCCTGGGCCGGCGTGATGCGTCCGGCGCGCAGCACGAAGCTGCGGATGCTGCGACGCGGCGGTCCATTGTCCGTCATGTGGTCCATCACACGGTCATTATGGCAGCAAGCGGACGACGCCATGCTTGCAGAACGTCGGTCCGCTTGCGAAAGTTGCTCCCCCTCCCGCCCCATCTCCACGGACCCTGATCATGCCTGACGCCTCCCATACCGAAGTCGTTCGCTACGCCGCCGGCGGCCGCGAACTCGCCAGCTACCTCGCCTGGGATCCGGCCCGTGAAGGCAAGCGCCCCGGCGTGCTGGTGTTGCCCGAGTGGTGGGGGCTCAATGATTACGCGCGGCGCCGCGCGCGGGAGCTCGCGGGTCTCGGTTTCGTCGCGGTCGCGGTGGACGTCTACGGCGACGGGCGCGAGGCTGCCGATTCGGCCGAGGCCGGCGCGCTGATGGGCGGCCTGTTCACCGACATCCCTGCGCTCAACGAGCGTTTGCGCGCGGCTTACGAGCAGCTGCGCGCCCATCCGCAGGTCGACCCGGAGCGCATCGGCGCGATGGGCTATTGCTTGGGCGGCGCGCTGTCGCTGCACATGGGCCGCATCGGCGTGCCGCTGCGCGGCGTGGTCAGCTTCCACGGCGCGCTCACCGCGGCGCACCAGGCCCAGCCGGGCGAGTTCAAGCCCGCCGTGCTCATCTGCCACGGCGAAGCAGACGGGCTCGTACCCGCTGACGACCAGGCGAACTTCCACAAGGAGATGCAGGCGCTCGGCGTCGACTACCAGTTCGTCTCCTACCCGGACGCCAAGCACGGCTTCACGAACCCGGAGGCGACCGAGAAGGGCAAGAAGAACAACCTGCCGCTCGCCTACGACGAGAAGGCCGACCGGCAGTCCTGGGAAGACATGAAGTCCTTCTGGGCGAAGGTCTTCCGCTGAGACGACGGGGCGCCGCGCGCGACGCTATTCGTCGAAGCGCAGGTGCTTGACGCTCTTGCCGTGGCGGCGGATGAGGCGCAGCGCCTCGATGCCGATGCGGATGTGCTTCTCCACGAACACGTCCGTCACCTTCTTGTCCGAGGCCTCGGTCTTCACGCCCTCCGGCACCATCGGCTGGTCGCTCACCAGCAGCAGCGCGCCTGAGGGGATCGAGTTGGCGAAGCCCGCCGCGAAGATGGTCGCGGTCTCCATGTCGATCGCCATGCAACGCGTCTCGCGCAGGTATTCCTTGAATTCGTCGTCGTGCTCCCAGACGCGGCGGTTGGTGGTGTACACCGTACCGGTCCAGTAGTCCGAGTCGAGGTCGCGGATCATGGTCGAGACCGCGCGCTGCAGGCTGAAGGCGGGCAGGGCAGGCACCTCGGGCAGCAGGTAGTCGTCGGAGGTGCCCTCGCCGCGGATCGCGGCGATCGGCAGCACGAGGTCCCCGATCTGGTTCTTCCTCTTCAGGCCGCCGCACTTGCCGAGCAGCAGCACGGCCTTGGGCGTGATGGCCGAGAGCAGGTCCATCACGGTCGCCGCGTTGGCGCTGCCCATGCCGAAGTTGATCATGGTGATGCCGTCGGCGGTGGCGTTCGGCATCGGCCGGTCCCGGCCGACGATGGTCGCCCCGGTCTGCGCCGCGAAGAGTTCGAGGTAGTTGCCGAAATTGGTGAGCAGGATGTGCTCGCCGAAGTCCCCGAGCGCGGTGCCGGTGTAGCGCGGCAGCCAGTTGTCGACGATCTCTTGCTTGGTCTTCATGGCGCGGAAGTTACCACGCAGCCGTCGGGCCGCGAAAAGGTGTTGCATGAATGCTATTTAGTATGTATGCTATCCCCATCATGAGTCGCCAGAAGGAAGACCCCGTCTTCAACCGCGTCGAGGAGCTGCGCGTGGCCAAGGGCCTCACGCGCCAGCAGCTCGCCGATGCGGTCGGGGTGCACTACCAGACGGTGGGCTACCTCGAGCGCGGCGAGTACAGCCCGAGCCTGGTGCTGGCGCTCAAGATCGCGGCGGCGCTCGAGGCCGAGGTGCCTGAGCTCTTCTCCATCAAGCCGTTCAAGAAAGGGAAATGACATGACCACGGGTGATACGGGCGCCAAGCGCCGCAGCAAGTTCTTCTGGTTCGAGGGCGTGACCGAGGCGGAGGTGCTGAGCAGTCTCAACGACACCCGACCCTCGCGCCTGCGGCAGCAGGGTCCACGGCGGACGCTGGTCATCGCGATGGCCATCGTGCTCGCCGCGATGGCGCTGATCGCCTTCGTGACCGAGACCAAGCTGACCACTTATCTGGAGTTCGGGCTGATCGCGGCGGCGTTGGTGCTCTACACCCTGCTGCGCAAGGCGGTGCGGAAGATCTCCGACGCCCCGGACGAGCTGCTCGACGAGCGGCAGATCGCCGTGCGTGATGCGGCTCATACGGTCGCGTACCGCGTGCTCG
>Ga0315903_10001382_pt1 | contig 36687 bp, 38 predicted proteins | sample LakEriMetagenome_7_FD_203524 | JGI IMG/M metagenome (GOLD analysis project Ga0315903, IMG submission 203524) | Freshwater fungal communities from buoy surface, Lake Erie, Ohio, United States - Buoy 2 MA119 | ecosystem: Environmental > Aquatic > Freshwater > Lake | place: USA: Lake Erie, Ohio...
CAAATATTGAAACCACTTCGCCAGTTAGAATAACAACGCGAAGTGGCACCGCCGGGTCTTATAGCGGCATTTCTGGAATGAATATTTCAGCGAATGGGCAAGTCATACAGACCATACAATATGAACCTTATAACAATGGAGCTTATTGGCAGATTCCAACCATTATTTCAAAGTTAACTAATACGAATGCAACTATTACGAGCCCATCTTTAAGCCTTGCCTATAATTATTCCAAAGGAAGCGAGGCTGCAGTAGGCTATATAGATTTTATTGAGGTAAATGCGCGTAGAAAATTAATATTTAACGGGTATTTGAATTTTGCCGATTGGAACTCGCTCGGTGCTTCACAAATTGCCAATTATACCATCGAAAATGTAAATAGTAACACAGAAGTTTGGGACATTACGAATCCTTTACTGCCGCAACGCATGAATACAACGCTTAATGGCAACGTATTAAATTTTAATCAAGATGCGAATATTTTACATCGCTTTATTGCATTTGATGGAAGTGTGGTAAATATCCCTCTGAAAATAGGACTTATAGAAAATCAAAACTTGCATAATTATACACCCATTGATTATTTAGTCATCGCTCATCCTAGTTTCATAGGCGAAGCAAACCGTCTCGCGGCGCATCACACAAGTAAAAGAAATTATAAAACTAAAGTTGTATCCACACTTGAAATTTATAACGAGTTTTCATCTGGTATACAAGATATTAGCGCAATACGTGATTATGTAAAAATGTTGTATGATAGGGCACCTAGCAATCAACTTCCTCATGATATTCTACTTTTTGGAGATGCCTCATATGATTATAAAGATAGAATTAATAATAACACCAATTTCGTTCCTGTATCTGAAACAGATGAGAGTGAAGATAGAATTACTGGTTATTGCACAGACGATTTCTTTGGCTTTTTAGATGATTCTGAGAATCCTAACGAGTTCGGAATTGTAAATACGTTGGATGTTGGTATTGGCAGAATGCCTGTGAGTAGTCAAAGTAGCGCATCGGATGTAGTTAACAAAGTGATATTGTATGATAGCCCAGCTTCATTTGGTCCTTGGAAAAATAATATGACTTTTAATGCCGACGACGGCGATGGTGCAGGGCATTTGGATAGTTCGGAAAAATTAGCAGATGTTATTCGAGATTCATTGCCGAATTTCAACGTGAGTAAAATTTATCTTGATGGTTTTGTTGAGCAGTCTACGCCGGCTGGAACTCGATCGCCCGATGCTAACAACGCATTAAAGGCCCAAATTTTTAATGGAACTTTTTTGATGAATTATAATGGACATGGTGGCCCAACCAATTGGTGTGATGAGCGTATTTTTAGTTTGAATGATATCAATAGTTTGAACAATAAAACTAAACTTCCATTGTTCATAACAGCTACTTGTGATTTTGCTCCTTTTGATAATCCAGCGTTAATTTCGGCCGGTGAGTTATTATTTTTAAAGCCTAACGGAGGCGCTATTGCCATGATGACTACCACTCAATTAGTCTTTGCTACTGAGAATGCAATTATGAATGGCGATTATATAAAAAATGGCTTTAAGCCCATGTCAAATGGCGAGTATCCAACCTTGGGTGATGCTTATCGCATTTCTAAAAATTTTACTTATTCCGGAACTTTAAGTAAAAATTTTGCTGCTAATTTTAGAAAATTCGCCTTGTTGGGCGATGCAGGATTGCCATTATCTTTTCCTAAACATCGAGTGGTGACAGATAGCGTTAATGGCAAATCAGTGAATGTGCAAATAGATACTTTAAAAGCTCAAGCAAAATACACCATCACTGGTCATATTACGGATAAGCAGGGTATTGTGTTGAATAATTTTAACGGAACTATTTATCCTACTATATTCGATAAGTCTCGCAAACTAGCTACGCTAGGCAATGGAAGCGATAATCCCAAGCGTGAATATGAAATTCAAAATAATGCGATCTACAAAGGCAAAGCGAGCGTAAAAAATGGAAAATTTAGTTATAGTTTCGTGGTGCCCAAGGATATTAACTATCAAATCGCGTTAGGTAAAATTAGCTACTATGCAGAAAACCAAATAGAAGATGCCAATGGCTTCAGTAATCAGATTTATATTGGAGGAAGCAGCAATACAGGTATTCAAGATAATGCAGGACCAACTATCAAGGCTTATTTAAATGATGAGAAATTTGTAAATGGAGGTATCGTCAACGCAAATTCAATTTTATTGCTAAAACTATTTGACGACAATGGTATAAATTATACAGGCAACTCAATCGGTCATGATATAACCGCCATCTTGGATAACAATACGCAGAATATTTATGTGTTAAATAATTTCTTTGAAGCTGATATGGATAGCTATCAGTCTGGAAGTGTAAAATTTCCATTGAACGGATTGACAGAAGGTAAACATACTTTGACTATTAAAGCCTGGGATGTAATGAATAATTCCAAAGAAGTAATGCTCGATTTTGAAGTGGTTAGTTCAAGCGATGCAAAATTGTCGCATGTTTACAATTATCCAAATCCATTTACGACCAAAACAGAATTTATGTTTGAACACAACCTGCCAAATCAAAATTTATTCGTAACCATACAAGTTTATTCTATAACAGGCAAGGTTGTAAAGCAAATTCGAACGAGTGTGAATACCCCTGGTACACGAGTAACTGGGATTGATTGGGATGGACGAGATGAATATGGCGATAAAATTGGTAAAGGGGTTTATTTTTACAAACTCGCCGTAAAATCTGATAGGGGATTATCGGAGAGTGTATTGCAAAAATTAGTGGTTTTATAATAGAACTTTGCAATAAATAATTATATTTGCGGCATCCTAACTAAAAAAAAGCGTATTAAGTATATTTTTACTTCAACAAATTAATGTTCTCAAAATGACTGTAAAAAACAGATTTTTGACTATTGGTGCTTTTTTATTAATTGTTTCGACGCAGAGTTTTGCACAACCCAGTGCAAGCGGTCAACAAAATGGAGCTCAATACAATACGATTACAACCGCTGTTCCTTTTATGACAATTAGTCCAGACGCTCGGTCAGGGGGAATGGGTGATGTAGGAATTGCCATTTCTCCAGATGCAAATGCACAATATTGGAATCAATCCAAATTGGCGATGGCTGAAGAAGATGCAGGGGTTTCATTGTCCTATACACCGTGGTTACGAGATATTGTAAACGACATTTCACTAGTTTACTTAGCTGGCTACGCTAAATTTGGTGAGAAAGACAATAAGAATCAGGCTGTAAGCATTGGGTTGCGTTACTTTTCATTAGGTGATTTGAATTATACAGATATTTTTGCCAATCCTGCTGGAACAGGTAAGCCCCGTGAATTTTCAATAGATGCAGGTTATAGCCGCAAATTGTCAGAGAATTTTTCAATCGGTTTATCAGGCAAATTCATTCATTCTAACATCGTGAACGGAGCCGCGAACACGCTAGGCGGCTACAAGCCTGGTAATGCAGGAGCTGTTGATTTTGGTGCTTTTTATACTAAAAAGTTAAAAGAGAATACTGAAACAGGTCAAAGCTCAGCATTTCGTTTAGGAGGAACTATACGAAATTTAGGAAACAAAATTTCCTACTCAGGCGGACGTCGTGACTTTTTACCCACCACATTAGGTATTGGCGGTGCATATGATTACAATATTGACGAGTTTAATAAAATTACGGTTGCTGTAGATTTTACGAAATTATTAGTCCCAACGCCGCAACTTGACACAAACGGAAACCAGATTTACAACACCTCTGACGGTGTAATAAGTGGAATCTTCAAATCATTTGGTGATGCGCCAGGTGGTGGTTCTGAAGAATTTCAAGAAATAAATACAAGTATTGGTTTGGAGTATTCTTATCAAAATCAATTTTTTGGACGTGCAGGATACTTTTATGAAAATAGATACAAAGGCGATCGTCGTTTTCTCACCTTAGGTGCTGGCGTAAAATATAGCATGTTCGCATTGAACCTAGCATATCTAGTACCATCAGGTGCAGGGGTAAATCGTAATCCTTTGTCTAACACTTTGCGATTCTCGTTGGTATTTGATGTACAAGATTTGAACAAAATGTTATTACCAAACGGAAAGGATAGTGGTAGCTCAAATGATAAAAAAGATGCGAAAAAAGACGAAAGAAAAGAGAAAAAAGATAGCAAGTAAATAAGTCATTTATCAATATTAAAAAAGGCTATAGCAATTAAGTTATCAGCCTTTTTTATTTTTACGAATTATATATTTAAGCATATGTACAGAATTGGATATGGTATCGATTACCATCAAATGATAGAGGGAAGAGATTTTTGGTTGGGTGGTATACAAATTCCACATCACAAAGGTGCATTAGGACATAGTGATGCAGATGTATTGTTGCATGCAATTTGCGACGCGATACTTGGTTCTGTAAATGCAGGTGATATAGGAACTCATTTTCCTGATACTAAACTTGAATTCAAAGATATCGATAGTAAAATTTTACTTAAAAGAAGTAATGATATTTTGCTAAAAAAAGGGTATTGTGTTGTAAATATTGATAGCACAGTTTGTTTGGAGTTACCTAAAATAAAACCCCATATTGAGGCAATGCAGAAGGCAATTGCAAATTGCTTAAGTATTGATGAGGATTTAATTTCAATCAAGGCCACAACCACTGAAAAATTGGGATTTGTAGGTCGCGAGGAAGGTGTAGTGGCACATGCAAGTGTGTTAGTGAGTAAACTACAAAATCACTAAAAATGCCGTTTGTCAATAAAATCAGCCTCTTTATGATAAAACTACAAACATGTTCATAGGTATTTTTTATATTTGAAAACCCTATGCAGCCTAAGGTTTTCTGGATTTGTTTCTTTGTACTATTTACTTTGAACGTGCGAGCACAAAATAGAAAAGTAATTGAGGCTAAATCTGTTACTCAGCATATAAAAATAGATGGAATCTTAAGTGAAGATGCGTGGTCAAGTGCAAGTATTGCCAATGATTTTATTCAAACTATTCCAAGTCCAGACGAGCATTCAAGATACAAATCAGAAATAAAGATTCTATATTCACAAAGTTCAATTTATATAGGAGCCAAATTGTATCAGCCTCGCCATGTTGGCTCTATGCAAATGAGCACTCGGGATGAATTAGGCAATTCATTTGCTGATTATTTGAGTATTTTTTTTGATACCTACGATGATCATCAAAACGCTTTTGTTTTTCGTGTTTCCATTACAGGAGTACAACAAGATGAAAGATTAAATGGGGGAGGCTCTCAAGGGGATGTGAACTGGGATGCTGTTTGGGATTCCAAAACAACTGTTGAGCAAGAATATTGGATTGCCGAAATAGAAATTCCGTTTAGCGCATTGCGATTTAGCCAAGCTTCTTCTAAAAAATGGGGTTTGAATATTGGACGTATTGTCAGAAAAGAGAATGAAACCAGTTACTGGAATAGAATTGATGTGCAGCAATCTGGATTTCTCGCGCAATCGGGCTTACTTGCGAATCTTGATGATATAAAACCTCCTGTCAGGTTGTTCTTGTTTCCTTATTTATCAACTGGTTACTTGAATGAAAAAGAAGCGAGTGGGGTTCGTAAACAAATTCTACGAAGTGGGGGTATGGATATTAAATATGGTTTAAGTGAATCATTTACCTTGGATTTGACCTTAGTGCCTGATTTCTCGCAAGTAGTTTCCGATAACTTAGTTCGTAACTTGTCCCCATTTGAGCAGCAATTAAACGAGAATCGACCCTTTTTTACAGAAGGAACGGAATTGTTTAACAAGGATGATTTGTTTTATTCACGCCGAATAGGCAATCGGCCATCTGGTTATTACAAAGTCGAGAATCAATATAGTGATACATCAAAGTATAGTATTGAAAGAAATCCACGCATAGCCACATTATACAATGCTTTTAAAATATCTGGGAGAACCAAGAATAATATTGGTATTGGTTTGTTTAATGCCTTAGGCGCCCCAATGAATGCCAAAGTGTTTGATAGAATAAGGGGTGAAAAACTTCCCAAAATTAATACCGAGCCTCTTACAAATTATAATGTGATAGTGATTGATAAAGCCTTAGCACACCAATCAAATATTACACTCACGAATACAAATGTCATTCGCCATGGTAAGGCAAGAGATGGAAATGTGAGCAGCCTAATGATGAATTTATTTGATAAAACAGAAACTTACAGAGCCTCATTTGAATCTAAATTAAGTTTGGTTTATCAGTTGAACAAACTTGTTGCCGGAACAGTATTTAGAGGTGGTTTTGAAAAAGTGTCAGGTAATTTAAGTTACAATTTGAACTTTAGCAATATCTCACGCAATTACGATAAAACCGATTTAGGCTTGCAGTTTGATTTTAATGAAACTGTGTACAGCGCTAATGTTAGATACAATGAGAATAAATTGAAATCTAATTTATTTCAACTTTACAGAACAGGTGTTGAATTGAATTATACGCATAATACCTCGCCGTTTCGAAGAAAGAAATTGGAAGCTAACGCCTTTTTATTTTTATTATTTAAAAACTTTTGGGATATAAATTTTTATACCGAATTGGTTCCGCATCGACCTGTCGATTATTATCAATTGGGTGCATTTAATCAAACCTTGTTTACCTATCCGTATTGGTATAATGGAGTGAATGGGAGTAGCGATAGTAGAAAAAAATTATTTTGGGCTTTCGATGTTGGTTATGGTTTTTCTAATCAAAAGCATTCCGATTACTTAAATATTTTTCAATCTGTTCGATATCGATTTAATTCAAAATTCGAAATGAGTGTCAATGGATCTATTACACGTGATAATAGCAATATAGGCTACGCTTATTATGATGAAACAAGAAATTTGCCTATTGTGGGAAAACGAGATGTCTATGAGTACAATAGTCAAATTAGTTTGAAATATAACGTCAATCCTTTTATGAATTTTACGGCTCGTTTCCGGCACTATAATTCATTTTTAACCTATACCTCATTCCATCAAGTCGATCGCAGAGGGGAGTGGCAAACAAGCTTATTCCCATTTACGACTACCTTGGATGAAAATTATAATTTACAAAATATTGATATTTTTTACAATTGGATATTTAAGCCAGGAAGTCGTTTGGTCGTGAGTTTTAAAAAGTGGTTGAATAATGGTTATATTATAAACGATCAAACTGGAAATTTTTATTTTAAAAATGTTAGCCAAATTATCAAAACACCACAATCTTTTGAAGCTGCAATTCGACTTATTTACTTTATTGATTACAATCAAGTAAAAGCTGATAGTAAACTTTTTTAGAAAATCTGAATCTTATTTCTCTTCGAAACATACTCTAACTTTACATTTTAAATTTTTAGGTATGGACCATGAGATAAAAAATATAGGCATTATGACTTCAGGTGGTGATTCGCCAGGTATGAATGCTGCTGTCAGAGCAATTGTTCGAACAGCTATTCATCATAACATGAAGCCTTATGGTATTATGCGGGGTTATCAAGGCATGATAGAAGGAGAAATAAAAGAATTAAAGACAACAGATGTATCAAATATTATTCAACGTGGCGGTACAATTTTAAAAACGGCTCGAAGTAAAAAGTTTATGACTGATGAAGGTATGGAAATGGCGTTTCAGCAGTTGCGAAAGCATGACATACAAGCATTGGCATTAATTGGTGGGGATGGTACTTTTAGAGGTGCGGTTGAATTTTTCAAACGTTATCAAATACCTGCGATTGGTTTGCCAGGTACCATTGATAATGATTTAAGCGGTAGTGATTTTACCATTGGTTTCGATACCGCAGTGAATACAGCCATTGCAGCTATTGACAAAATTAGAGATACGGCAGAGGCGCATGATAGGTTGTTTATCGTAGAAGTAATGGGGCGTGATGCAGGATACATTGCATTACATAGTGGCATTTCATGCGGAGCAGAACATATTTTTATTCCTGAATTAAAAGAATCTATAGACAAAATAATTGATGATATCCAAAATGATCAACGACGCAAAAAATTATGCAACATTATTGTGGTAGCAGAAGGTGATGAGTTCGGGGGCGCACAAGAATTGAAGCAAATCATAGAATCTAAAATTCCGAGTATTGAAACGCGAGTGAGTATCTTAGGCCATATCCAACGTGGAGGTTCCCCAAGCAGCAATGATAGAATACTTGCAAGTCGTTTGGGACATGCATGCGTGGAGGCACTTTTACAAGGTCGAACACAAGAAATGGTGGGTATTATTAATCAAGAGATTGTATTTACGCCATTTGCACAATGCGTTAAACTACAAAAGCCAATAAGCCGTGATATGGTTGAAATGATACATGTGCTTGCCAAGTAAGCTGATAAGGCCGTTTTACTGAGCGAAAATGATGGATTTTGCCAACTATTGAATCAAGGAAGTATTTTTTGATCCATATGTTACAGTTGAATTCGTTAAGAATACTTGTAAGGCAAGGAAGATAGGGATTTGAGGTTTCTTTCAGGCGCAAGAATGGCAAGCCATGAAGAAGTTCGAGTTTCTGTATAATATTACGCTGCAAAAATTTCTTAACGCTTGATATTTAAAGAAAGACAATATTTTGGCTATTTTCGCGTTATGATACTTGCTATGCGTGTTTTACTTTTATGTCTTGTTATGTTAAGTTTTGGGCAAACCGAAGCCCAGATATTTTATCGTAGATCCGAATTAGGTGCCGCAGGTGGGGCTTCGCACTATTTTGGAGATATTAATCCCGATTATTCAGTTTCTTCACCAAGCTCTAGTGCAAGTATTTTTTATCGATATAATTTATCCCGATATATAGCTTTTAAATTCGCAGGTAGTTATGCAAATATTGGTAGTGACGATAAATTTTCAAGCGATATTTATCAGAAAACGCGCAACTTAAATTTTCGAAATAATATTTATGAAGTAGGAGCTTTTTTTGAGTTTAGTTTTTTTGAGTTTAATGTACAAGATTTTGAACATCGTTTTACACCTTACGTGACGATAGGCCTTGCTGCTTTTCATCACGATCCATTTACGTACTATGATGGTAGAAAGATTCGATTGCAACCATTGGGAACTGAAGGTCAAAATTATGAAACATATCAAGATCGGAAATATAAGAATAATATAGTGGCTTTCCCGTTTGGACTAGGCGTTAAATATTGGATGGCACGAGGCATCACATTTCATGTTGAAGTAGTACAACGAAGTACAGCTACTGATTACCTTGATGACGTGAGTACCACTTACGTAGGTAAGGAAAAATTTATTGATTTAGAACCATCTCCTTATCCAACTCCAGCAGAAATATTGCAAGATAGATCTGTTGAAATAAATGGTACTGAGTTTGGTAAGGCCGGCCGACAGAGAGGTGTTAGTACAACAAGGGATAAGTACATGTTATTACAATTAGGCTTCTCATTTCGATTGCCAACGTATAAATGCCCAGACGAATTTTAAGCGCCTGCTATCCATTTGATAGTCGGATTTACGGGTAATTTGTTCTTGTCCTCAAAGTTCTCTAAACATACAATACCTGGCTTTTTGCCTATTTCTAAACTTCCAAGTTGTGAGTCCATTTGTAATGCTTTGGCACCATTCAGTGTTCCCCATTTCAGCATGTTTTCTAAAGAAATATTCTGAACATGTTGTTGCAATAAACTGATTTCTTTTAAAATTGACAAATCATTATTAGAGGCAAGACTGTCTGTTCCAATGGTAATTTGAGCATTATTATCTTGCCACATTTTTATATCGGGTAGTTTATTTTCTATATATAAGTTTGCATGTGGACAAGTGCACCAAAACAAATTTTGATGAAGTTGGTTTGCCCATTGAAAATCAGCGATATCTGTAAAAGTGTTATGTACTAAAATTAAGTTTTCATTTGAAAGAAATGTAGGCAAATACGATCGAATGGAGGTTTTATTTTTCGATAAAAAATCAAATTTTTTGTGTAGCACATTTTCAAATAGTTGATGAAATTTTCCTTCGCCTGTTAAGAATAGTCTATTTTCATCTTCGCACTCTTGGTTGTGTATGCTCTGTATTTTAGAGTTATGCGTATCTACTAATTTCGTTAAGGTCTTTGAAACAGAATATGGCGCATGTAAAACCAAAGAGCTTGGGTGGTCTGCTTGAAATCGTATGTAAATATTTTTACTTGCTTGAAATCTTTCATTTGCATTTGCATCAACCAATCCAACACACTCTACAAAAGTGTAATATTTTATTTTTGATTTTTGTTTCACTGGAAGGCTATCGATAGTATTACTAATATCGCCAACGGCTACAATGCCTTGTTGGTGCATATTTTCATCTGCCCGATACATAGCAGATATTTGATCCATTTGATTACGGTTCATTCTTAAATCATTGATGGAGATAAGAAAATCAACGAGTCCCGTTTTTTCTTGAATTAAATTTTGTAGATGTGATAATTCAAGATGGCAATGGGTATTAATTAGGCCAGGCATAACTAAGCCGTTGTAATGTTTTTTATTTTCATTTTTGCAATTGGAAATCACATCTTTTATTGTTCCTGACTCATCCAACACAATGGCAGTATGTTGAGGTAAAAAATGGCTACCGTTAAAAATAAAATCAGCAGAAATAATTTGCATGCCTGTAAAGTTAGTTGTAAAAATGGAAGAGGCTACTCTTTGTGAACAGCCTCCTTAAATATTTTTGGCAATTAATTTTCAATGCTGAACTGCAACATTATTTCCAACCTTATTTATTAAGCCGAGGTTCCATAACCACAATAGCAGAACGGAATTCAATATTATTGTTTAAGTGATGTATTTTGACCTAGAATAGTTCTACCTCCACCGGCAATGGCACCTCCGACCGGGAACTTAGGGTAGGGATTTAACGTGCTTAGGTTAGCTTTGGCAGAAGGCATTTGGTGGCACTCCGCTTTCATACGGAATACAGCAGAGACATACATAGATCTAAAGAATATTTTCTTATTTCAGATAATTAAATAAAAATTCAGGTTTAACTTTTTATTTTGGTTTTATATATAGAATGTACATAAATTGCACTAAAATAAATTTTATATGAAAAAAACTATCCTTTTAATGATGAGTGTATTTTCAATATTGGGTATTCAAGCTCAAGTAAACTACTCTGTTGATACTGTGTTTTACAATTATTTTCCGAAAGACAGTTCTGAACACCACAAAAAATTAGATATCACAAACACAAGTACAACTGATTCAGTAACGGTAACTTACATAAAAACAAATGAAAATTTGCTTGGTGGATGGCTTATCGGTGGCGTTTGTGATGTTGTGGCGTGTTATGACAATCCATCTGTATCTAAATCATTTAAACTCGCACCAAGCCAAAGTGCATTTTTCTATGTTGGAATGCGCGCAGATCAAGAAGGGGGGAATGGATGCAGTGAGGCAACTTATAAATTTACGAATAGTAGCAATGCAGATACAAAATTCATAACATTCAAATATTGTGCTTGGCCAGCATCAACAAAGAATTTCGAATCTAGTAATGCAGTAAACATTTATCCTAACCCGGCTTCAAGTTATGTGAACATAGCTTTGAATGACAAAGACATAGTAGGAATCAATGTACTGAATGTTATTGGACGTAAAATAGCACACTTCAATGTAGATGCTTCTCGTAACAGCGTTATGCGTGTTCCATTAGAAAATATCGCAAATGGCATTTACTTATTGCAATTTACAAACAATGAAGGCAAAATTCTAGGTGTTCGTAGAATTACTGTCAACTAATATTTTCAAAATATAATTTATTAAGAAGCTCTCAATATGAGGGCTTTTTTATTATAGATGACTATATGATACTATATTAGCGAAATAATTATTAACTTCTATTCTCAAGTTTTTTCATGCAAATTGTATCTTATAATGTCAACGGAATACGTTCCGCTATTTCTAAGGGGCTGCTCGATTGGATACAAACAAATCAAGCTGACGTTTATTGTTTTCAAGAGATTAAAGCTCACGTCGAAGATATCCCAACCAAAGATTTCGAAGCTTTAGGTTATCATTGTTATTGGTTTTCAGCTCAGAAAAAAGGCTATAGTGGAGTGGGTATAATTAGTAAGGTAAGGCCGGATATGATTCAGGCAGGGTGCGGATTAGAACAAGCCGATTTTGAAGGGCGAGTTTTACAAGCTCAGTTTGGAGATACTTTATTAATTAATACTTATTTCCCAAGTGGAAGTAGTGGCGATGAAAGGCAAGCTTACAAGATGGAATTCCTTGCTGATTATTTGAAATGGTTGCAAAGTAAATTGAATAATAAAAATCAGCATCTCATTTTAGCAGGTGATTACAATATATGTCATCGTGCGATTGATATACATGATCCGAAAAGCAATAAAGATTCATCAGGTTTCTTGCCTGAAGAACGAGCTTGGATGGATGATTTTTTTAACGCCGGAATGATTGATTCTTTTCGTATCGTTAATCTGCATCCACATCAGTATAGTTGGTGGAGTTTTAGAGCCAATGCCAGAGCTAATAACAAAGGTTGGCGAATTGATTATATAAATGTGTCTGAGACTTTGCGAAATAAAATTGAAGATGCTGCGATTTTGCCTGATATAAAACATTCTGATCATTGCCCTGTGATGTTGAAACTAGATTTATAAAACCCCTAAGAATTAACATGTATATATATAACGTAACCATAAAAGTGCATCCTGATATTGAACAGGAGTGGCTGCAATGGATGAAAAGTACTCACATAAATGAAGTAATTGAGACTGGTATGTTCGATGATTATACATTTTGTGAATTGATAGAGCCTACTGATGATGAGGCAAAAACATTTGTGGTACAATACCTAACAGACTCTGAAAGTCGCTACCAGCAATACATTCAAACATTTGCTCCATTATTGCGACAAAAGGGGTACGATAGATTTAGTGATAAATTTATCGCATTTAGAACTGTGATGAAAAAAATAGTATAGGCTATAAGCTATACAGAGAAAGGGTTTCAAAACAAATACTTGTTGATAATTTGTGTAAATCCTTTATTGATAGGGCTTTCAAACAAAAAAATATTTTGTCATGAGCTAAAACATAGTAATTTAGCGGCATTAAATACTTTTCATAACTCAAAAAAAATTTAAAAAAATGAACAAAGCGGAATTAATTGAAGCAATGGCGAAAGCAGCCGAATGTACAAAAACGCAAGCTGGTGAAGCACTAGACGGATTTATTAATGCAGTAACCGTAGCACTTAAAAAAGGTGATAAAGTTACTTTAGTAGGTTTCGGAACTTTCTCAGTTTCTAAACGTGCTGCACGTATGGGCCGCAACCCACAAACGGGGAAAGAAATTAAAATTGCTGCAAAAAAAGTAGCAAAGTTCAAAGCTGGTAAAGAATTAAGTACTAAAGTTTCTGGTGGTAAATAATTCTACTCTGTTTCGTACAAAGTGAAAAGCCGAGATTCGTCTCGGTTTTTTTATACCCAAAAGACCAATAAGTCTATTATAAACCCTATATTCGCGATTCATTAAAAAATTAATTTATGGGACGTGGTGATGTAAAAACAAAACGTGGTAAGCGCTTTAAAAGCTCTTTTGGCAAACACCGTATGCGTGTTTCAAAGAAAAAAGCAAGTGCGAAGAAAGCCTAAACGCTTTCTTTTTTTGTTTATGAGTGTTTATCAAACATTCAAATAATGCATGAATGCATCATAATTACTCTTTAAATCTTCGGTATGCTCTTCGGCCGCATAGACTTCCGTAACTACGTAATTATACCGTTCAAACGAAGCTAACAAAGCTCGTACGTCATTCTTATTTAATTTTAAGCTTACCAAGATATGGGGAGAGCCTTCCACACTTTTCATGCTTACATGTAATATTTGAATGTCATTGCTTTCACAAATGCGAGCTATTTCAGAAAGACTATAATTACGCTGTTCGATTTCTAATATAACTATTGCTCCTGATTCTTTTATTGCATTTTGATCTGCGATAAAACCGAACAATCCATCAATGGTTATGCTTCCACTAAAATGATTTTGTTCATTTAAAACAGGAACGAGAGAAAGGTTGAATTCTTTTGCTATTTTAATCGCTTCAAATGGATGCGTTTTTTCAAAAATAAACGGTCGGAAATTTATGAACTCTGCTAACGACAGAGGTTCCTCTGGCGTGTCCCAATCAAGTAAATCATCTTCTGAGATAAGCGCGAGGTAATTATCCCGTTGTATTAAGGGTAAATGAAATATGCGATATTCATTCATCAATCGTAGCGCTTTATCCCCGCTATCTGTTAGCGAAAGCACTGGCATACTTAGTGACATCAACGATTTAGAATCCATAGTAGTGGTTTTTCACTTGTAAATATCAATGCATTTTTTCGAAAGCCAAGTAAATAGTATCTTAATGTTTTAGTAAAAAGGTACTCAAAAGTTCATTAAAAACCTCGGGGACTTCCATCATTGGAGCATGACCACATTTATCGACCCAATGTAATTCCGAATTAGGTAATAATTTTTTAAATTCTTCCGCTACCATAGGAGGAGTGATGGTATCATTTCGCCCCCAAATTAAACAAACTGGCTTATGGATATTCTTTAATTCATCACCTAAATGGTGCCTTATAGCTGATTTTGCTAGGTAAATTATCTTGATAGCTTTCAATCGATTGTTCACAATATTATAAACTTCATCAACCAGTTCTTGTGTAGCAGATTGCGGATCATAAAACGTAAGTTCTACTTTTTTTCGGATGAAATCTTTATCGCCACGTTTAGGATAAGTCTCGCCCATTCCATTTTCAAACAAGCCCGAGCTGCCTGTCAACGTAATAGTTTTTACATTGTTTAAATGATTTAAAGAATAAACCAAAGCAATATGACCTCCTAGAGAATTACCAAGTAAATGCACGTTCGTAATTTTCATGTGATCTAAAAATCTAGCTACATGTTTTGCTAAGCCAGAAACTGAAGTGTCCAAATTAGTTAAATCATACAAAGGGAGCATCGGTATATAAACTGTGTACTTTGTTTTAAAATGATCCACCAAATCTTTGAAATTACTCAATGCACCAAACAATCCATGTAATAAAACGAGTGGTTCGCCAATACCTTCTTGAACATATTTAAACTTGCCAGCTTGTTTGATTTCGTATTGCATATTTGAAGTTGAATGTTGCTAAAATAGGTTCAAAAATGTGAAAATAAAAATATAAAGAGAGTTTGTTTTTACTATATGCTTGAATTTAGGGTCTAAAACCTCTCTTTTACCTTTGAATTTCATTCATAAGCTGAATCCTTTTAATGGGATACATTTTAAGCAGATTTCGTGTAAGTGAAATAGCTTGTAATTTTTATTCGTGAAAAAAATTTCACACTTGAGCATTTGTGCTCCAATTTTTCATATCTAATTAGCTTTTCATTTGTATACAAACAATACAGAGGTTCGTTCAAAATGATTCAAATCAATAGTTTGCTTTTTAACTAATAACAAATAGATTTGTAACATTAAATATTAAAGTTGATACCTAGATGCGACAATTATTATTTCTCTGTGGGCTTTTTGTTATCTGTTTTTTAGCAGCATGTAACAGAATAAAAGTGCCAGATCAAGTTCAATCGGCTGGATTTTATGCTGACAGTTTACGCACCCAAAAAGTGGATACCAATGTCGCAAATATTTTTGTTCTTGCAGGTCAATCTAATGCAGTTGGAGTGAATAGTCTGGGTAACATGTTTACGGTCTTGCCTTCTCGGTATCGCGATACCCAAAAGCTAATCAAAGTATGGAGAAATGGGAATGCTCCTTTCGGTGGATTTACACCTGGTTTTGAAAATATGCTAATTCCTCTCAATACAAGAGATAAATCATATAACGATACTTCGAGTTGGGGCAACAAAGTTGTAGGTTGGGGCGTAGAACAAGAGTTGATGCATCGCGCACAATTTTACTATAATGACAACGTTTATCTTATAAAAAGTGCAATTGATTCGGTTTCAATTTCAAATTGGAATCAAATCAATGGAGGTATGTATTATCAACTGAGAGATATGATGGTTCAAGCCGAAAACACTTTAGCTGGAAAGGGTAAAAAGGTTAAATTCAGAGGATTGATTTGGATGCAAGGTGAGTCTGATTCGGGTAATGCGAATTACTATCAACAATTGTATTCCTTGCTGTTTAGTTTGAGAAGTATTTCTAATGCTACAGCAAATATGCCAGCTTATATGGTAAAAATCCCAACTAATAGTATCTTGAATAGTAAGCGTGTAAATAGTGCCATCGACCAGTTAGTGGCTGATAAGCCAACTTTAAATTTTGAGGTAAATACGGCTAAATATCCGTCGATTCAATTGTTCGATGGAGTTCATTATGATGACATTTCCAAGTTGCGCATTGGCGGGGAAATATTCTTGATGCAATATCGAAATAAACAGCTAGACTAAAACATTCTTCAAGGGGGCTTCAACAAACAGAGGTTGTTGTATTTGTTAAATACTTAATTGCTTGTTGAGAAGTTTTAATTGATTTTTATTCAAATAGAAGCAATTATTTTTCTATATCTAATTTTATCTTCTAACTTCGCGAATAATTGTTTTTAAAGCATTTTACTCCGAGAAGAAACCATGGGTTTATTTAATTTTTTTACGCAAGATATCGCTATTGACTTGGGCACTGCCAATACTCTAATTATTCATAATGAACAAGTTGTGGTAGATGAACCATCAATTGTAGCGGTAGACCGAACAAATAATAAAATTATCGCAGTAGGTAAACGTGCCATGATGATGGATGGTAAGGTGCATGAAAATTTGAAAACAATTCGTCCTTTGAAAGATGGGGTAATTGCAGATTTTAATGCGGCTGAAGGAATGATACGTGAAATGATTAAACTCATTTACCCTAAGAAACCTTTATTCGCCCCAAGTTGGCGTATGGTTATTTGCATTCCATCCTCAATTACAGAGGTTGAGAAGCGTGCGGTTAGAGACAGCGCAGAGCAAGCAGGTGCAAAAGAAGTATATATGATCCACGAACCGATGGCAGCCGCTTTAGGTATTGGAATTGATGTAGAAGAACCAACAGGTAATATGGTTATTGATATTGGAGGCGGTACAACAGGTATCTCTATAATTTCATTATCTGGTATCGTATGTGATGAGAGTATTCGTATTGCAGGCGATGAATTTACGGCAGACATTATCGAAGCCATGCGACGTTATCATAGTTTGCTTATAGGCGAACGTACTGCTGAGCAAATCAAGATTCAAGTTGGTAGTGCTTTGAAAGAATTAGATCATCCACCAGATGATGTTGCGGTAAATGGTCGTGATTTGGTAACGGGTATTCCAAAGCAAATTATGGTTTCGTATCAGGAGGTGGCAGATGCTTTAGATAAATCAATTTTTAAAATCGAGGAGGCTATTTTAAAGGCCTTGGAAAAAACACCGCCTGAATTAGCCGCAGATATTTTTAGACGAGGTTTGTACCTGACAGGTGGTGGCGCACTTTTACGTGGTTTAGATAAAAGAATAGCTCATAAAATAAAGCTACCGGTTCATGTTGCTGATGATCCTTTAAGAAGTGTAGTACGAGGAACAGGGATGGCTTTGAAGCATGTTCATAAGTATCCATTCTTGATGCAATAATCCATATTTTTTTACCAAATCCATCCAGAATAGAATTTTTTTGTGCGTAATCTAGTTTCATTATTAACTCATTTTCGTGCATTCATCTTATTTATTTTCTTTGAGATTATTTGCTTTAGTATTATTCTAAGCAATAATTCTTATCAACAATCCTCTTACTATAATTCTTCTAGAGCTATTGCTGGCAAGCTATTATCACGTAAAGCAAAGTGGGTTTCTTATATTCATTTGCATGAAATAAATGATAGTTTAGTAAGAGAGAATGCGGTGCTTAAACAGAAACTAGGAATTAGTATTCCCGCCAATCCTTTACTAGATACATCATATAAGAAAGTTGTTGTAGAAGATTCAGTAAGACAAACTACAAACTATCAATATTTACCTGCCAAAGTCATCAATAATTCGATTGATAAAAAGACTAATTATATCACTTTGGATATAGGAAGTAATCAAGGTGTAAAAAATGGAATGGCGGTAATTAGTGCGAGCGGCGTAGTGGGTAAAATCACTCATGTAAGTCCTATATACAGTGTGGCTATTTCTGTGCTCTCGGAAAAAATGAAAATTAGCGCACGTACACCAGATGGCAGCGAAGGTCCAGTAAAATGGGATGGTAAAGATCCTGATTTAGTCACTTTAACCGGTATCGATCAATCTAGTAAAATAAAACCTCTAGATACAATTTACACAAGTGGTTTTTCAGCATTTCCAGAAAAGGTAATGATTGGAAGAGCCGTAAAGGTTCTTGGCAATACGTCGTATCTCATATGGCTATCTACAAATTTTCGCAAGCTGCAATATGTTTATGTTGTAAAAAATGAAACACTCATTGAAAGAACTATTTTTGAGCAAGCCGTAGAGGATTCTATAAAACTTGATAACGAACCCAATCGAAAACATGAGCCAGCCCATTAAGTTCATTTTGAATTTTATTGTCATCATGCTTATTCAGCTACTCATGCTAGATGATATGACGATTAAGTCGTCCATTACTTTGTTCGGGATCCCAGCCTTTATTCCGATGGTTTATCCACTTATTTTATTGGTATTGCCAGTAAATACGCCTCATTGGCTCACCATGTTGTTAGGATTTATCATGGGTATAATCATTGATATGTTTAACAATACGCCTGGTATGCATGCTGCGGCAGGTGTGCTTTTAGGGTTTGTAAGGCCTACTATTTTAAATTTATTTTTCCAGCAAAATATTAAGGAATTAGGAACTACAACGCCAGGTTTATACAGAATGGGTTTTACCTCATTTATGTTGTACGCGGCAATGTGTATTGGTATTCATCATTTGTCTTATTATCTCATTCAAGATTGGAGTATTAAGAATATACTTTGGATATCATTTAAAACTTTATTGTCCAGTGTTATTTCGATTTTGCTAATACTTATCAGTCAACTTATTTTTGCGAAGCGTGAAACGAAGCGTATATGATTTTATCCTCACTATTTACAAGTCGCACTAGCGAGAAAGGTTGGGGCGTATTTACAAATAAAAGGATTGAGAAAGATACCGTCATCGAGATTTCACCCGTGATTGTTTTAACCCCTAGTGAAAAAGAACTAATCGATAAAACCGTACTTTATAATTATATTTTTTTGTGGGAAAATGAGTATGCGTGCATGGCCATGGGTAATATTCCAATTTATAATCACGCAAATCCTTCTAATTGTGAGTATTTTCAAGATTATGAAAATGAAACTATTTATATTAAAACTATCCGCCGCATAGAAGCCAATGAAGAATTGACAATCAACTATCAAGGCGATTTTGATAGCCAAGAGCCTGTCTGGTTTGAAGTAAAATTTTAGCTTAAAAGCGAATTGGCTTTCTCGGCGATTTCAAGTACGTTTATTTTCTGCATACAGTCGAAATGCTTTTTCGGGCAAGCTTTATATCCAATTTTACTACAAGGTCGACAACTTAAATTATTGACTTGAAAAAGAAACGATTGAGGGGCAACATTACCTCTTAGATTGTTAAATCCGTAGTAAGGAAACATGCCAAAGGCAGGAACTGTATTGCCCCAAATACTTAAAATTGTTTTTTTGAATGCTGCTGCAATATGCATGAGTCCAGTATCATGTGTAATGACTAGTTTCGATTTTTGAATAATATGCGCACTTTCGTGCAAGTTGAATTTACCACATGCATTGTAGATTCTTACTGTATCTATTTGTTGAATCGTATTGGCCATCACCTCATCTTCTTTGCCACCTAGCAATACTATAGGATGTTGTATTGCTTTACAGAGTGTTATCCATTTTTCTACGGGCATTTGTTTGGTGGCATGTTGTCCACCTATTGCACAGGCTACAAAACCGTAAACATGACTTAAAGGAAGGTCCTCATTTTTTAGTTCACTATCCTTCGGTATGAAATAATCTAATCCTTGCCCATCATTACTTACCTGTATTTTTTGTAATCCTACAAAATATCTATCTACAATACTTTTGTCTGGTAGCACTTTCAGTTTCAAACGTGTATATAACCATTTTCTTATATTGAGTTTGTTGAAGCTTATATAAGTTATGTTACTATTAAAAGCCTGACATAATATAAAGTGAATATAGCGAGAACGAATATTTTTATGAAGATCGATGATGTAATCGAAGTTTTCCTTTAATAATTCAAGTAATAAAGGTTGAATATCGTTGTCTAAAGTGTGTATTTTATGTAAGTAAGGATTTGCTTCTAATATATGAGCATTTACTTTTTTTGTTACAAAATGCAATTCAGCATGAGGGTACTTATTTTTTATACACCTTATTACGGGTGTTGTAAGTACAATATCGCCAATGGATGAAAAACGAATCAAAAGAATTTTCATATTGCTTAGTAGCTAACCTTGGTATTAAATGTAGTAGATTTTTGTTTAAGAGCCAATTTCGCGTTGTCGCTAATTTTTATCAATAAACCTCTGGCAGCATCACTTGCAGGTAAAACAGAAATTACTTCTGCCATAATACTTTTATTAGTTTCGAGGCAAGTAACTTTTATTAAGCTGCCTTTATTCGCTAGTGATGTAACCGCATAAAATTTGCCTTCTTTTGGACCGCTAAAGAAATAGGAGGCTTTGCCATTTTTGGAATTTTTAAAAGTCACAATTTTGCTTTCGTTTTCTTTCACAATTTCCTTTTTAGTAACTTGAGCAGGTGTTTCTTTGTTATATTCCTCTTCGTGATTTGGTAAATTACCATCTAGTTCAGATTTATTCTTATTAGGTGTATTTTCTTTATCTGAAGGTTTTTTCGTGATTTTTATCGTTTTAGTTTTTTGAGTATTCGATTTTTCATTGGACTTTGATGAATACGTATTTTTCTTCAGCTCTTCACTTCTTGTATAATTATCGGCATAGCTTGGTTTTCTTTGAAGTTTGTCTTTTTGCTCCATAGTCCAATTTTCAAATTGATTCCATTTTTGCTTCGCATTACGCCTTATTCTCTCTTCCGAATTTTTATTTTCAATTGCCAACTCTTCTTTGCTTTTTGATGGTTTTTTACTTAGTCCAATTTTTAACTCACTCAACTGGTCTGAGAAACTACTTTTTTCATTCGAGCTTTTGGCAGCATTTTTATTTTCTTTTGCATTGGATTCCTTTTCAGCCATTTTTCTTTTATCAGGCTTTCTCGCGAGAGTTTTTTTCGTTTTATTCCATATACTTTTGGATTCCGAAGCTATCGTTTGGCCGGCTGTAGATATTTTTTCTTGAATCCCCTTTTTAGTGTGAGCAGATTGAGAATAATTTTCGGAATTTTGTTTCGCCTTCTCCTGCGGTATTACTTCAATACCTTTTTTAGATTCTTTGGAATTATCCATATACGGATAATTTCTTTTCAACCAGCCAACTATCACTTGATACCCTGATTCATAATAAGATTCAACTTTGGAGTTATTCCACTTGAAAAATGCCTCAGATGCTATTCCAAACTGTTTACAAATCTCTTGCGCCGAAGACTCTCGCTCTAATTCATAAAAGACTTTTGTGAAACCTCCTCTTTCAGTTAAACTGGCAAATTTAAAAAAATTAGTTTCTGTGAGTGGAATTTCTAAATTTGAGCCAAGAGCTAATTTTATAGTATTATCTATGTGATTGAATTGAGATAAAAGTGCAGGTTTTATTAAGTAATCTTTTGCTATTTGAAGTATTGTCTCTCCTTCATTTACTTCATGTATGATAAATGAAACTCCATTTCGTTGTTTCAATACCAACGATTCGTTTGCTGAGGCGTTTAAAACACTCATAGAAAAAATGAAGAGTAGAATATGTTTTATCATAATTGTTCTGCGAATTTTCAACTTAATTTTGGAAGCATCAAATAGTTTATCTTACTTAGTATTGCTTTTACATTCATGTATCCGAAAAGGTTCCAAGTGTTTTAGTTTACAAATGTTAAATAATTTATGCGAATATTTCTAGTAGGGTTTATGGCTGTGGGTAAGTCTTTTTGGGGTGAAAAATTGGCGAACCACATGGGTGTTCGTTTTTATGATTTAGATAAAGAAATAGAATTGCTTGAGGGCATGGAAATTCATAAAATTTTCAAATCTAAAACTGAAGATTATTTTCGAGATATTGAGCAAGTTAGCTTGCAAGGTATCGTTCAATCATCTGAAAATTTTGTAATGGCTTGTGGCGGTGGAACTCCTTGTTATAGAGGGAATATGCAGCTGATGAAGGAGTCTGGTCAAGTCGTGTATTTGTTGATAAATTCTATAGAGAATCATCCTTTTTTAAAGAATAACGATGAAAATAGGCCGTTGACTCAAGCGACCGATTTTAAACTTGAGATGCAGCAGCTATTAGAACATAGAAAATATTTTTATGAACAAAGTCACAAAACTGTATCCATATTTGATTTAACAGAAGCTAACTTTGCCCATCTATTATTAAATTATGAATAAGTCGGCTTTGTTATTGGGATGCATTTTTGCGATGACCAGCGTTGTTTTGGGCGCTTTTGGTGCGCATTATTTAAAAACTATTTTCACACCCGAATTGCTTACAAGCTTTGAAACGGGTGTTCGGTATCAATTTTATCATGGAATTGCGCTGTTGGTCGCAGGTCTCTTACAAGGTTTCATCAAGAATTCACTGCGTTGGGTAGTTCTTCTTTTTGCCTCAGGTGTTGTATTATTCTCGGGATCTATTTACGCACTCTGTATGCTGAAAAGTAATGGTAGTATAGGCTTGAGTGGTTTAGGGCTTTTAACGCCTATAGGGGGTGTTTTTTTTATTACAGCTTGGGGGATTCTTTTAGTTGAGTTGTTTCGGTTGAAGTCTAAATTTTAGATGGTCATCGCATGAAAAAGCGCTTGCTTCACTTTTTCTAAATCAACATCCATTATAATTTTACCTTGTGTTGCTAAAGAAAGTTTGCTGTTTTCTTCCGATAAAACAACCGCTAAAACATCGCTATGTTCGGAAGCCCCTACGGCTGAGCGATGCCTAAGACCAATGTTTGATGGCAAATCGTTACTTTCGCTAACAGGCAAAACAATGCCAGCCGCTAGCAAATTGTCTTTGTCGATGAGTACAGCACCATCATGCAGCGGACTTGTTTTCGAGAAAATGCTTTCTAATAATTTAGCACTTACAGTTCCATTTATGACAGAGCCCGTATTCGTATCGAACTCAAATTTATCACTTCTCGCGATTACCAAGATTGCACCTAATCCGCGTAGCTTTAAATGCATCAATGCTTGGCTAATTTCTTCAATCACTTCTTCCTCAATAATATACTTATTCAAAGAGTTGGATTGAAAGAATTTCGATAAAATCCCTGTTTTGCCAAATGGAGATCTTCTTCCTAAATGAATCAAGAATTTTCTGATTTCAGGTTGAAAAACAACAATCATGCTGATTAATCCAATACTTACGAGCCGATCCAATATTTCGCTCATGAGTGGCATTTGTAATCGGTTTACTATAATCCATAAAATATAAATTACAATTGCACCAATAAAAATATTAAATGCGATGCTCCCCCGTAAAGCCCTATAAAGCTGAAAAACGATTAAAAGTACAAGTGATACATCAAGTAGTTCGTTAAAAGAGAAGTGTCGAAAATAATTAATAATTTCTTCTTGCATAGCCTACAAATATAGTATTTTTACCTAGCTCCACATGATATCAAATACAGTCATACAAATAACAAATTTATACAAACAATATGAGCTTGGTAAGCAAATTATCGAGGTTTTGAAAGGACTGAATCTGAATATTCATCGAAACGAATACGTGGCTTTAATGGGCCCATCGGGTTCGGGAAAGTCTACCTTGATGAATATTATGGGGTGTCTTGATACACCTACCAAAGGAAGTTATGTATTGAATGGAAATGATGTAAGTAGCATGTTAGATGATGAGTTAGCAATTATAAGAAACAAAGAAATTGGATTTGTGTTTCAACAATTTAATTTATTGCCACGCTTATCAGCATTGGAAAATGTAGCGTTACCCTTAGTTTATGCTGGTATTTCAAAGAAAGAACGAGAACAACAAGCAAAATATTATTTGGAGCAAGTGAACTTAGCGGATCGATGGCATCATAAACCCAATGAACTTTCCGGTGGGCAATGCCAACGTGTTGCTATTGCAAGAGCTTTGGTAAATAAGCCAAGCATTATTTTAGCTGATGAGCCAACAGGTAATTTAGATTCTAAAACTTCGATTGAGATTATGGACATTTTCTCAAGCATACATGCTAATGGCAATACTGTAGTCTTAGTAACTCATGAAGAAGAGATTGCTTTGCATGCCAGGCGTATTATTCGTTTGCGTGATGGAATTGTTGAAACAGATACTATGAATCAAGTAAAATCAAATGAAGTGAGTCTTATCTAAGTAATTAGGATTGAATCCAATTTTTAATAAATTATTCATAGGTCATCACACCATCTTCATGTTTCAAGAGGTATAGAAATTTGTTTTCATAAAACATCAATTTCCCTTCGTCTTTCACCGCAAGTATTTTATAAGGCGTTATGAAGGTGGATGAATTGTCACTCAGAAATTTGTTAAAAGGGGTGCCATTTTTACGCAATAGGCTTGAGAAAAAGTACATACTTTCAAATCCTTTGTAAACCACATCTGAAGGAGTACTTCCCATGAGTGATTTATACTTCTTGTTTACGTACTGGCTGGCAGGTGTTACTTGGTCTATCATATATGAGGTCGTATAGTAGATAGGCATGGATGGAAACTCATCTGCTTTATTTAAACTTTTCAGAGCCTCGGTGGTGGGCATACAATAAACTTTTAATTTAAAACGTTTCGCAAGGGGTAGTAATACCTGTAAATTAGTATAGGTTACTTCGGGATCGAGTGTACCAAGAATAATTGTTGTGTTATAAAAGCTGTCAATTTTTTTAATGATTTCTTTGGAGGTAATTTCTTCGTTTTTCAGCTCATAAGATGAAAATCTTGCGGGTAAGGTATTTAAAATATCATTTTTAAAATAGTTCAAGCCATTCATTTCAGCAGTTGATGAACCATGAATATAGATTACATTGTCTTCGGAATAACGTTTGTTGATATGCTTGTGTATCGCTTCAATATGAGAAGATAAGCGAGGTTGTAAAATTGTGAAGTAAGGATTGTCTGTTTGACCCGCATCTGAAGGAGATACGGCTGACACAAAATTTATTTTTTTGACCTTAGCAAAGTTCGCGAGAAGTTTCAAATCTGTGACACTCGCATTACCTATGATTAAATCCATTGAATCTAATTTGTCAGATTCGATCATGTTTTTCACGTCTAAATAACTTGATTTACTGTCGAAGATATAAAGGTCTATTTTGTAGCCTTGTTTCTCTAGTGAATCTGCCGCTATTCGAACACCTTGGTAAAAATCGATACCAGGTATCATGAATTTAGGAAGTCTCACTAAATTTTTATCCCATTCGGTGGAATCAAGATACATAGGTGAAAAGATTGCAATTTTATACCTCTCTTTTTTAGTAGCTAGTGGGTAAAGTTCTTCCTTAGCTTTATTTATGATTGTAATAGTTGTGTTTTTTTCATCCTTATCGCCTGAGGTTTTGCGTTGCGCTGAAGCTGTGAAAATGAATCCAGAAAGCAAAAGGCAAATGAGTATTTTATACATCTTAAATGATTTTTTTGATTTGATCTGTTTACTCCCATTCGATCGTAGCAGGCGGTTTTGAACTAATGTCATACACAACTCGATTAATACCTTTTACTCGATTAATAATTTCGTTCGAAATAAGGGCTAGAATTTCATACGGAATGTGCGCCCAGTCTGCTGTCATGCCATCAACACTTGTTACAGCACGAAGCGCAATTGTATATTCGTAGGTTCGCTCATCGCCCATCACTCCCACACTTTGAACAGGCAATAATATTGTGCCTGCTTGCCAAATACTATGGTATAAATTATGTTTATGTAAATGTTGGATGTAAATATCATCAGCTTCTTGCAGCATTTTTACCTTGTCTGAATTTACTTCGCCAAGGATACGAATGCCTAAACCTGGTCCCGGAAATGGATGGCGTTGAATAAAATTAGCGGGTAGTCCTAATGCTGTTCCGATTCGACGCACTTCGTCTTTGAATAAACTTCTTAATGGTTCAATCAGTTGCATATTCATTTTTTCAGGCAGACCTCCCACATTATGATGAGACTTAATCATTACCGAAGGTCCATTCACCGAAACGCTTTCGATGACATCTGGATAAATCGTACCTTGACCTAAAAATCGGATGTCATTTAACTTTGAAGCTTCTTGTTGAAAAACATCTATAAATAGTTTGCCAATTATTTTCCTTTTTTGCTCTGGATCTGTAATGCCAGCAAGTTCATTATAAAATTGTTCAGAAGCATCGACACCTTTTATTTGCAACCCTAATATTTCATAGTCGTGCAAAACTTTTTCAAATTCATTTTTACGAAGTAAACCATTATCCACAAAAATGCAATATAAGTTTTTGCCAATCGCCTTATGAATAAGCATAGCTGCAACTGTACTATCTACACCACCACTTAATGCCATAATTACTTTTTGCTCGCCAACTTGTTGTTGAATGTGCTTAACCGTATCTTCAATGTAATTATTGGGTGTCCAATCTTGTTTGCATCGACATATATCGATTACGAAATTTTTAATGATTTCTTTTCCGTGCTGAGAATGTGTAACCTCAGGATGGAATTGCAAGCCTATTAATGGATTCGGTGAATCATTTATTTCAAAAGCTGCCACAGGGATATTGGCTGTAGTGGCTATCGATGTGGCATTAGGAGCGAGTTCGGTAATCGTATCTGCATGACTCATCCATACTATATTATCAACTTCAATGCCTTTGAAAATAGCATGTTGTTGATTTATTGTTTTTAAATGCGCTCTTCCATACTCACGTGAGTTTGATTTTTCAACATTGCCGCCAAATATTTTTGTTGTGAGCTGCGCTCCATAGCAAATGCCCAAAATTGGGACCTGCCTTACAAAATGTTGTACATCAATCCAAGGCGCATCTTCTTGATTAACCGAGCAAGGACTACCTGATAAAATAATTCCTTTAATGTTTTCATTTTCAAAATTTATATTTTGATGAAATGGAATGATTTCACAATAGACATTTAATTCACGAATATTACGTGCAATCAGCTGTGTGTATTGCGAGCCAAAGTCAAGGATGATAATTTTATCAATCATAATTGCATAATTAAGCTTGAGCTTTAGGTCCACCAAATTGCATAGGTATCGAAACAGGCTCTACATCCTTGATATTGCCGTGAACTTGTTCGAATTTTTGAACATTATCGACCATTGCTTTCATTAATCTTTTGGCGTGCTGAGGCGTAAGTATAATACGTGATTTTACTTTTGCTTTAGGCGCGTTTGGCATTACATTGATAAAATCAACAATAAATTCGGCATTTGAGTGTGTTATAATAGCAAGGTTAGCATATACGCCTTCTGCTATTTCTTCGCTCAATTCGATATTGAGCTGATTTTCTTGTGGTTCATTATTTTGCATGCGCAAAGATAATTTTTTTCACGTGTTGCCAAAATTTCAATTCAATCCTAGCTTAGTAAATAAGATAAATGATTAATTTTAGTAAAGAAGTAGGTAAAATCTTGCATATTAGACCTAAATTATGATCTTTATGTCACAAAATAGATTTATGAAAATACTTAAATATTTATTGTTTACTGTAATAGGTATAGTTGCAATAGGCTTGATTGCTGCAGCTTTTATGAAAAAGGATTAAACAGTAGAGCGAAATTTAGTCATCAATAAAGGTAGAGCTACAGTTTTTGATTATGTTAAATACTTAAAAAAATCAAGAAAATTTTAGTATTTGGGCGAAAATGGATCCCAATATGAAAAAAAGTATTAGAGGTACAGATGCCGAAGTAGGCTTTATCTCAGGATGGGAAAGTACGAGTGATAGTGTTGGAACAGGAGAGCAAGAGATAAAAAAAATAACCCCCAATGAGCGTATTGACTATGAAGTGCGATTTATAAAACCATTTGAAAGTACTTCAGAAGCATATTTAAAAACAGAAATAGAAACTGAACATACGACTAAGGTTACTTGGGTGTTTCATGGGAATATGCCTTATCCGTCTAACCTAATGCTTTTAACAATGGATATGGAAGGTATGTTAGGCAAGGATTTACAAGGAGGGCTTGAAAATTTGAAAACGCTTTTTGAGGCTCAAGTTGCAATCCCTACAAATGATTTTATAAAAGTGAATTAAAGTATTGATTTGTTAAAGCATTGAAATTAGCATTTTAGAGCTTAACTAAATTCCAAGTGCATAGTCATAGTATTAAATGTTTTAGAAATGAAAAATTTAATGCTAATTACTTTGTTAAGTTTATTTTTCACAAGTTGTGTTGTAGTCAATCAAGATAACCGAATTCCGCAAAACCTATTACCTGGAATTTGGAAGTTGAATGGATATGCTTCAACTAATTACAAAGTAGAAATTACACCTGATGGTTATTTATATTGGTTTAACTATAATGACGATTTTAATCGTGTTGAAGAATTTGAGCTGCAATATGACATCAATAATAATTCTATAAGTTTGTTTCGACCCAATTCGAATAGGTTGATTCATCAATTTTTTATTTATCGTTTACCAAATGGGAGATTGGGCTTTGACTTTTTGATTCAAGGATACGATGCAAATGGGCGACCTATTACGAATACGGATACTTACTTGCAGATTTAAGCCACAGATAGTTGAGAGTGGGCAAATGTTTTTTATTAGATTAACCATTTGCAGAATCGAGATGTTTAATGCCAATATGATTTGCATATTAGATTAATCTATTCAATACAGAAATCAAAATGAGGTAAGAATTTTAAATTTTCGAATCCCGATGCGAGGAAGTTTCGATTTTGTTTCCAAAGCTTGCTTTGTGGTAAATGCTTGTGATTGAATACAAATTTGTATTCCAAATCCTATCCCGATAGAAATCGTAGGGGTCTAGGCCGATTTTATCAACTACTTGGATATAAAATACAGCTTGGAAACTATTGTTTGAAAGATTGATAGTAGAAGGAGCTAAAGTTTGCGAGTAATTTTATAAGTTTGTGTTATGCAAAGTTTACGAAATATTTTGGAATGGAAACTATTTGGAATTTGCACACAATTGGGTGAGCATCTAAATATTTCTATCGAGCATATCAGGATATGGTTTATTTACACTTCGTTTCTCACATTCGGTTCGCCTATCATTATATACTTTATAGTTGCATTTTGGGTAAACATGAAAAATTATATTTTATCTGCGCGTCGAAATCCTCTGCGTTGGTTATAGAAAAGTTTAAATAAGTCCTTACATAGAATTACCTTTTGGTTATGAAACGATATTTTGGGGACCTATTTTTTACGACTCGATTTTTTGTACTTTGGGGCACCCTAGCCTTTTTATTCATCGTTTCTTTTTTTACACCAGAAATTTCATTTTTCAATCAGCTCTATACATGGACTTTATTATGTTTTTGTTTGATGGATTTTGCGATACTTTTCCTTACAAAATCAAATGTAATAGCTACACGTAAATTAGATGGAAGGATGAGCAATGGCGATGCAAATGAAATTTTCATTGTTATAAAATCATCATTTTCAATAAAAATTGAAGCACAATTAATTGATGAATTACCCCAACAGTTTCAGGTTAGAAATTTTTTGGTAAAGTTTGTTTTGGCCCCTAATGAAATCAAAAATCATGTGTATAAACTTACTCCTAAAGAGCGTGGTGAATATGATTTTGGTGATATTCATATTTTTATTGTCTCAATGCTTGGTTTGATCCAAAGAAGATGTACCAGTAATCAGGCAAGATCTGTAAAAGTATATCCCTCATTTTTGCAATTACGAAAACATCATATATTATTAAGCACAGACAAGCGAGCCCAAGGAGGAACGAATAGATTACACAAGTTAGGCATGAGTGCAGAGTTTGATCATGTAAAGGAATATACACGTGGTGATGATTCAAGGACTATTAATTGGAAAGCCTCTGCACGAAGAAATGATTTGATGGTAAATTCTTATATGGATGAAAAGTCGAAACAAGTTTATTGTTTGATAGATAAAGGTCGATTAATGCATATGCCATTCAATGGTTTAAGCTTGTTGGATTATTCGATTAATGCGGCACTCATGTTTTCGTTTACTGCTTTGCATAAAGATGATAAAGTTGGCTTATTAACTTTTGCCGAAAAGCCTGACGATTTTTTGCAAGCTGTAAAGAATAGAAGGCAATTTATCCAAATCAATGAGGTGCTTTATAAACAACAAAGTAAATTTTTAGAAAGTGATTATGCAGCGGTTTACAGAATACTCAATCAACGAGCCGGACAAAGAAGCTTTTTAATGTTGTTTACCAATTTCGAAACGTTGCAGGGTTTTGATCGGCAGTTGCCTTATTTAAGGATGCTGAATCAGAAACATCTCCTATGTGTTATTATGTTTGAAAATGTGGAATTAAAACAAATTCATAGTCAGCGCGGTGACAATCTAGAGGATATTTATATAAAAACAATCGCTGATAAATTTGCTTTTGAGAAAAAGCGAATCTTACGTGAAATGAAAAAGAATGGCATGATGGCTATCTATACAGATCCTCAGCAACTTTCAGCTCAAGTAGTAAACAAGTATTTAGAAGTGAAACGAAGGCAAGGAATTTAGAAGTTTTAAATGAAAATGAAATATGAAGATTTTTTGCCAATACTTGAAATTCTGGCATTTGTCCTATTTCTTTTCTTAGAATAGTTGTTACAGCTTCAAATATCACTTCTCTTTCATAAGCCCTTTCTGAACCTGCTTTGGTGTTGTCGTTGGCAAGGTCATTCAAAATATATTATACACTTTGCGCAGCATTAGGAATTAATACAACGCAAAATCTTGCAATATCCGATTTGCAAACAGCGCCCCATTTAGCTAGGCTCTGTAGAAAAATAATCTGTTTGAACTCAAAAAATCATCGTATTTTTTTGGTATTTGAAAAAAGTATCCAATATTTGAAAGTACTGATTAGGTTAATTATTCAATTTTTAAAATATGAAAGGCGTAAGCAATGATGTTTTTTCAAAAGCGGAATCCTTTTTACGGGTCTGTTATCAAGAGATGGAGATGACCGAAAAGTTGCAGACTCGTCTTGAAGAGGTGAAAAATGAAATACATCGCAGTGGCACCTATTACCACACCATTGATGAACTTACCCACGGTGCCCGCATGGCATGGAGGAACAGTAATCGATGTGTTGGTCGTCTTTATTGGAAGACGCTAAAAGTGATTGACGCTCGTCACCTGTCAGAGGAAGATGACATATTCAGTGCATTAGAGCATCACATTCAATACGCATTCAATAATGGAAAAATACGATCCACAATAACGGTCTTCCGACAAAAGCTTCCTAATGAAAAGGAAGGTCCCCGTATACTTAACCAGCAATTGATTCATTTTGCCGGTCATTTGCAAGAAGATGGTTCAGTGATTGGAGATCCTGTGGAAATTGACTTTACAGAATGGTGCAAACAAAGCGGACATGTTTTTGAAAATACCTCATTTGAGGTTCTTCCCCATGCTATACAATGGCCAGGCAGGGATCAACGGGTAAAAAAAATTACATTACCCGAGGGCATCATTATTCCTATTTCGCATCCGGAATATGAATGGTTTCAAGATTTAGGTTTGTTTTGGTACACGGTGCCTATTATATCTGAAATGATGCTCGAGATAGGCGGTATTTGTTATACGGCTGCTCCTTTCAACGGGTGGTATATGGTTACTGAAATAGGTTCAAGGAACTTTGGAGATGCCCACAGATATAACATGCTTCCTGTTATTGCAAACAAAATAGGTCTTGATACCCGAAAGGATAATACGCTTTGGAAGGATAGGGCTATTTTGGAACTGAATCGTGCAGTTTTGTATTCATTTGAAAAGGGCGGAGTTTCTATTTCAAGCCACCATGAAAGCTCCGAACAGTTCATACAATTTGAAGAATCGGAGCAACGACGTGGCAGGGAAATAACTGCCGATTGGATATGGATTGCTCCGCCAATGAGTACTTCTTCCCTTAAGGTTTTCCATAAGTACTATGACAACACAATTGTAACTCCTAACTATTTTTACCAAGATCCGGTAATTGGTAAACCTAAACCCGATTTACCATATGATTGTCCCTTTCACAGAAAATCGTTACAAAACAAGGATTAATCAATTAATACAATTCCGCTATCATACATCGTATACCACCTCCCCCGATGTGTTCAATGGTTGGAATATGGAAAGGAAGAATTTCGGAATATCTTTCCAATACTTTTTTTTGAGAGGGGTTGAATGCTTTGATGGCGGTTTCTGAACACAAAAGAAAGAGATCGCCTTTTTGGTTTTTCACTTGAAGCATATTGCCGCAAAATGACGATACCTGCTCTAAGGAGATGGGCAGTACCTCTTTTCCTGATTCCTTCAGCGATTCGACCAAGTTTGTTTTTTCATTTTGATTTCCGATTCCCTGTTCATAGAGCACCGCATATCCATTGCCGATATGAAGAATCACATTAGTATGATAAAAATCATTGCCCTTGGAATCCTTGCACGAATAGGGATGGGCTTTATATGATATGATATCGCATACCTGATTCAGAAGGATTTTATCAGTTCTTGGACTTATCGCGGCATAGGCTATTCGTGCGCCGTGATCAAAAACAATACTACCTGTTCCTTCTAAGTACAGGTTTTGGTTTTCTAAGTCTGAAATATTAACAAAATTCGTCACATGGCAGTTGTTTTTTATCATGGTTATAGCCTTCAGATTACGCTCCCTTCTTCTGTTTTCTGCGAACATCGGATATAGTATGAAGGTGCCATCCTGATGGGTGCTGAACCAGTTATTAGGAAATATGGCATCCGGGGCATCGGTATCATCTGATTCGAAAACAAGTACCTCAATACCTTTTGAATCCAATCGGTTAACAACCTGCATGAACTCCTTGATGGCCTCTTCATGTATATTATGATTCTCGGATAGTTTTTTTTGAAACGTGTTGGTTTCAGCTGTTTGTCCATTAAATCCAAATTGTGCAGGTTTAATCATCAATACCTTATGCGCACAGATTATCGGTTTGGTTGTATTGCTCATGTTTTGTTATTCATAAAAATAAAACAATTATCTCGATTCTTATATTATTATTACCCATAAATAGTTTTCAATTTCTTTTCCAACAATATTCTCCCCCATAGAGTGTCCTCAATTTGACTTTTCTTTAGAATGCCCTCAGCCCTGAGTCTGTGTGGATAGTTGCATGTCGTGGAAGAATTCCGTGACTTAAAGTTATTTTTTTCTTCTTTTTTTGTATTCCACCATTGAATATAATATCATTCATTTAACTATCATCGCTCGTAAAGGTATTAATACTATTCTTAATGCTAATACTGAGGCTTCCATTAAACTGCACTTCACTTCGCATCTATCCAAATAGTATAGTCTGCAGCAGCAGAAAATTAACGAACCCCATTTGGCAGTGGCTTTGTCAGGCACAACGGAACAGGCTACCATTTACTTTCTTCCGCAGAGGATTGCCTGTTCAGTCGTTTCCTGTTCTATGCCTATAAAAACTGAATGATAATCCGTAAAAGTACACCGCAACGTAAACTCAATACATAGCTGGTCTTGAACTTTGTGTTATAAATTTTAAGAGTATGAAATTGACACAATTGTTACAGCATTATGACATCGAGTAGCAATGTATTGATTTTTTTCAAAACACACCGAGCGCAGCAAGGAATGACTAGTTTTCGATGCCAATCGACATCTCTTCGCTGGATAAATCCAAGAATTTATTGGACCTGTAATGCTTGTGAGTATAGACTTGGCTTGCGAAAAGGAACAGTCATTCAAAATTAGAAACTCCCTTATTGAATTTGGCTTATACCATATAGACATTAAATTTGTATTATAAATTAATTTTATTACCTTTGTGACATGGCAAAGACAATACAAATTAATGTTTCTGAGAGTATTTTAGAACTTCGTAAACGCATGAAAGGTTGCAGTCTACTGCAACAGCAAAAGCTTCAGATGTTGATTTTGCTCAAGAAGGGTACTCACACAACCTTAGTGGAGTTATCTCAAGGCATTGGAGTGATGGGTGCAACAATTCATTCATGGCGAACGCTGTATCGAATTAAAGGGTTGGATGAACTATTACTTGAAAGACGCGGTGGACATAAGCAAGCACAAATCACGGAAAAAGTGTATTTAGCATTAGAACAAAAACTGAGTTCACCAACAGAATGTTTTATAAGTTATAAGCAAGTTCAAGATTGGATTAATGAAAAATTTGGTTTGCAAATGGAGTATCATGCAGTTAATAAATTTATCAAGCGAAAGTTTGGAGCACGCCTCAAGGTGGGGCGTAAAAGCAATGTGCTTAAAGACGAATAGGAAGTAGCCGTTTTTATAAAACCTTCCTGAAAAGTTAGAACATATTAAAGATAAATATATACAATCTAAGTCCAGTTCTAACAATATCTATTTTCAAGATAAAACACTTAGGACTTCAAACTATTACAAGAAGAAAGTTATGTAAGCGTGGTATCAAACCTATTATGCCGTATCAGCACAAATTTGATAATTTCTATTTGTTTGGTGCATTCTCACCCATTAATAGCGCATCACTTATGTTCGAACTGCCTTACTGTAATTCAGACATGTTTTAACTGTTCCTTAATGAACTTGCCATGCAAAATAAAAATGAGTTTAAAATTATTATTCTTGACAATGGCTCTTTCCATCATGCACGCACATTGCAAATTGCTGATAATATAGCTTTATTGTTTTTGCCAACATATAGTCCTGAACTTAATCCTGCTGAAAGAATATGGCACTTTATTAAACAAGAATTAGCTATGCATGCTTTTAAAAGTTTGGAATAAATAAATCAACGATTGTCGCACATTATTCGGAAAAAGCTAACAACAGATAGAATTATTTCACTTTGCAGCAATCAGTTATACATCAAAATTATAACTCTATATTTAATGTCTAATTGGTATGAGAATGAATCTACAGAATTTGAATATTCATTCTCATTCTCTTAATTATTCTCATTTTGTTTGGCGGACTTTAGTGTAAAAGATTCGAACCATTTCGTAATTGATTCAGAGTTGATCAAATCCTTTATTAACTCAATGCCAATTCCCTATGGCTGTTAAGTTGCTTCTGTATTGCAGAACGAAATAATCCTTTTAAACTAATATCCTCATCAAGAGAGGGCCAATGAATACCAGTATCTTGCGCAATGATAGAATAATCCTTTAATTGTTCAATGGATGCCCTTTTAGTCTATCCGTAATATTGATTTCAGAGTTAACGATACTAACCGTATTTAATACTATCAGCATAGTATTAATTTCTGTATGAAAATCAACTGCTACCATTTTCAAATTGGATTCAAAAATTATCGATTCTAAACTGTCATATCTATTTTGAAAAGTGTTCATTCCATTTAGTTTTGATTAAATAAATATTTGTTTCAACTGCTTCCATTATCTCTTTTTCTTCCGATTTTGTGCAGTTATGAAAATAAGCTACCTCAACTTGTGGTTCAATTCATATTTTCCATTAGCCTCAGCTTTTACAACATGAATGTGAATTGGCTCATTCCCTTCCAATGAATAGAATTAGAATCTAATCCCATTTACTAAAAAAACTGTTGGTAAATTATAAATATGATTCAAGCAACTTATAGTTCTGATTCAAAATCGCAAATTCTATTTCTTCCTATTAACAAGAAGATATTTACTAAAGTTCGAAATAACAATTTTCTTAGATTGTAAAAGCCCCATAAACAGGGGCCTTTGTTTTCAGCGGAGAGAGAGGGATTCGAACCCCCGGTCCTGTAACAGACAACGGTTTTCAAGACCGTCGCAATCGACCACTCTGCCATCTCTCCGGCGCGAAGATATGGTAACGCATATAATAAAAAAAAACTTTTCAATATATTTTTATAATACCTGTATTTATAAGGGTTTGCCGAGATTGTAGGTAGTATTATCCTCTAATCGCTCTCACGTTTTGTCTAATAAGTCTAATTGGGAAAATTTATTGGTATGAAGTTTAACGACGAATATTTTGTAGTTAAAAATAGGAATCTAAAATTGCAGTGAGAAAATTGACTTGAATTTCATTTGCAACTACAAGGCTACTTTTGTGTATCTTATTACAAAAATCAAAATGAGGTACGAATTTTAGATTTTTGAATCCCGATATGAGGAAGCTCCGATTTTTTATTTCCAAAGCTTGCTTTGGGGTTCATACCCGTGATTTAAAAAAGAATTAGCCTTGCAGTTTTTATCTTGCAAGGCTAATTTCTTTAAAATAGTTAGATCAAATTTTATTTACCAAACTTTAGTTTTTTGCCTAAGTAAATAGCATTGCTTCCTAATTCTTCTTCAATTCGGATAAGCTGATTGTATTTGGCCATTCTATCCGATCGAGAAGCTGAGCCTGTTTTTATTTGTCCACAATTTAATGCTACTGCCAAATCAGCAATGGTTGAGTC
>Ga0315903_10001384_pt1 | contig 36658 bp, 53 predicted proteins | sample LakEriMetagenome_7_FD_203524 | JGI IMG/M metagenome (GOLD analysis project Ga0315903, IMG submission 203524) | Freshwater fungal communities from buoy surface, Lake Erie, Ohio, United States - Buoy 2 MA119 | ecosystem: Environmental > Aquatic > Freshwater > Lake | place: USA: Lake Erie, Ohio...
TAAAATCGGGCTATTCGCTCACGAGTATAACCCGCACAGCTTAAAATTTACGCCAAAGCTCAAGCGTGCCTTGAGTTTTAAGGCAAAATCTAAACCGCCGGACTCTACATTTGCCAAATGTAGCATCCCGTTTTCCTGTAGCTTTTGACTCCCCCCAAATCCTCGCAGGCAGACGATCATACATAGCCGTGACAAGCCCCTCTTCCCTTCGATGGGTAATGGGCGGCGGCCGGATCGGGGAGCGCTGGGTCGCTCGATTCACTCCGTAAAACCCGGCGTCTGTAAAGGCGCGGCCGCGCCGTCCCTGCAAATCCTCCCTCTGCGTCTCCGCGCCTCTGCGGGATAACCCCCAGCGTTTGACTCCGCCCACACGGGCATGGAGTCCCTAAAACTTTCCGGCATTAAATCCTTCCTCCGCCGCACGAAGACCACGGCGGAGCTGGAAGCCCTCGCCGCATCAACCTTCGCCAGCGCCACCGAAGAGGTCACGATTACCTCCATCGGCACCGAGGGAACATCCTCCTCCGGCCAGGTCACCATGCCCAAGTGGCTCCTCCTCGAAGCCATCGAAGACTTACTCGCTGAAGGTCCGAACGGCCGCCAGCTTTTCGCCATCGCTGACCGCTCCCGCTACGGCACCGCCGTTTGACACGCCCGCCTCGGCGTGCCGTCGAAAATCAAAAAATCAAGTTGGGGAGGAACCCGCCCCGGAGCAGGCCGCCCGCGCAAGCCAGACGCAAAAGCCGCCGCCTTTGAAGCCGCTCAGCCCTCGCTAAATCGCGGCCTCATCTGGGTTCCGACCACCGATCCCAAGCGCGAACTCACGGCACACACGCGCATGGAAATCCTCCGCCTCTCGCGGTGGCTCTACAACAACGCCGCGCAGGCCACCTACATCGTCGAGCACTTGGCACAACGCGCCATCGGCACCGGCATTGTTGTCCAACCCAAAACCTCGAATCTCGCGTGGAACAAAAAGGTCGATCAGTATTTCGAGGACCGCAACTGCGCCGAGGCGTGGGCATTCGATGCCGGCGCACAGGTCAATTTCTACACCGCGCAATCTCTCATCCTCCGACAGGTCGCCATCGACGGCGATTTCTTCGCGCAATTCCTCAAGACCAAAGAAGGCGCGGCCCGCGTGCGCTTCATCGGCGGCGAGTCCATCGGCGGCTCCGCAGGATACGGCAACCCGGACGACATGACGCACGACGGCGTGACGATGGACCGCTTCGGCGCCCCCGTCGCCTACACCATCAACGCCGAAAACGGCACCCGCATCCCCGCCGAAGACATCCTCCACTTCCGCCACATTCGCCGCCACGCCCAACCGCGTGGCGTTTCGTGGTTCCACTCCGCCGTCTCCAACCTCCGCGACATCTCCGAAATCAACGGATTCGTTAAGGGCGCGTATAAGGCCGGAGCGCAAATCGGCTACATGGTTACCAGCACCGAGGTCGCCAAGATCGGCCTCGGCGCTGGCTTGAAATCCACGACCAACGAAGTCGGCGACCTCCAGACAAGCGACCTCCCGAACGGCATCCTCCTCCCACGCCTCAAGCCAGGCGAAAAACTCGAAGCCTTCAAGAACGACATTCCCGGCCAGACCTACGAAGCCGTGATGCGCGCCCTCCGCTCGGATGTCGCCTTCGCCGTCGGCCTCCCGCCCGAGGCCATGATGGTCAATGTCGGCCTCGCAGGAACCGAGCAACGCGCCGTTTTGGAAGTCACGCAGAACTTCCTCGAGCGTCTCCAGCAGCAGATCATCGATCAGTTTTGCCGACCTTTTTACAAGTATTGGCTCTGGCACGAAATGCAGGCCGGTCGCCTCGAATACCCCGGTGACGATTGGTGGCGCCACGAATGGCTCGCACCGAAAAAGATCACGGTGGACAGCGGCCGCGACGCCCGCGCCTTCAGCGAACAACTCGACAAAGGCCACCTCTCGCCGACCCGCTATTTCAACATGCTCGGCCTCCGCGCCGAGGAGGAAGAGGAGGATGTCATTCAGACCTACCTCCGCCGCAAAGAAAAATGCGACGCCCTCGGCCTCGATGTCGCCCAAGTCTTCCCGAACTCCCTCCGCAGCGGCCTCGCCGCGCAACAACCCGCCGAATCAAGCGACGAGGACGCGGATTCTGCCGAACCGTCCGAGGGCTCTGCGGAATTCGATATGCAAGCCAAGGAAAAACTCGACGCCGTTGGCGCAGCCGTCCGTGCCGGTGTCATCACGCCATCCGCTGAAGTCGAAAAATCCATCCGCTCCATGCTGGCACTTCCCGAAATGGGCGAGGCCGTCATCAGCGAGTGGCAGGACAACCCGACCCGCTCGCCAATCACTCTCACCAACTCGCTCGCCGCACCCGATGCGCCAGCGCAACCCGCACCAGAAGACCCTCAACAGCCATGAACACACCCACAACCACCCCGAAATTCTATGCACTGGAAAAATCCGACAACGGCGAAGCAACGATCCATCTCTACGATGAAGTCGGTGCTTTCGGCTCAGGCTCAAAAGAGTTCCTCGCCGACCTCGGCAAACTCGACGGCCAACACATCCATTTGCGGATCAACTCGCCCGGTGGGTCCGTGGTTGAGGGAACGGCCATTTACAACGCCCTTCGCCGGCACAAAGGCGGGCTGACCGTTCACATCGACGCGCTCGCCGCCTCGATGGCCAGCGTCATCGCCATGTCAGGATCGCCGGTCTATATCGCCGATAATGCTCTCTTGATGATCCACAATCCGTGGACCGTTAGCGCAGGCGACAGCGACCAGCTCCGCAAAGAAGCCGACCTCCTCGACAAGCTGAAGTCCACCCTCGTCAACGCGTATGTCCGCAAGACCGGCATGGAGCAGGACCAGATCGCCGAGATGATGGACGCCGAGACCTGGCTCGATGCCGTCGAAGCCGTCGCCCTCGGATTCGCCGACGCCATCGAGGAAGGCGTCGCCGCCGCAGCCACCGCCACACCGGAAAGTCTCCGCGCGCGATTTGACAGCTTCGCCAAGGGCATGACTGAAAAACCTGTCACCGAAACGCCCGAGATCGCCGAGGCTCCCGAAGCTCAAGCGCCCGTCGAGGCCACCGTCATCAGCGAAAACGCCGAGGCCCCCGCGCCCGAAGTTGTCGAAACTCCCGTCGCCGAGGAAGCACCCGAAGCCCCAGCCGCCGAGCAACCCGCCGAGGTCGTTGAGCCTCAAGCCAAAATCTCCGCCGCCGACTCGATCCTCGCCAAATTCAACGGCGCAATCGCCGAGCGCGACGCCGCCCTCGCTGAAGCCAGCGCCTACCGCGCGAAATTTGAAGCCCTCAACAGCGAAGTCGAAACCCTCCGCAGCGAACTCGCTCAGGACCGCGAAGACCTCGGCCGGTTGCAACGCTCCTTCGGCCTCTCCGCCGCCCGCGTCGTTCCCGAAATCGATCAGTCCGCAAACACCGCGAGCATCTACGACCAGTGGAAAAACGCCACCGGCGCCGAGAAGACCCGCATTTTCCGCGCGAACCGCAAAGCCCTCGAAGCCCACGCCAAGACCGCCGCGATTTGACACCCACGCAATCCACGAAACCCAAAACCTAACCCACCAAACCACCCACTCAAATGGCCACAACCATCAGCTCCGAACTCAAACTGAATGTCGTCCTCGACAGCGCGCTCGTCGCACTGCGTGAGGCACTTCTCCCGCTCAACTCCTTCTCGACCGTTTATAACTCGGTCCCGCTCCAAGGCACCGACAAGATCAGTGTTCCGTTCTACCCTCTCGCCACTGACGCGACGAGCGACTTCAACGGCACCTATTCTTTCGGCGACACAAACGCCATCAACAGCCGCGAGATCACGGTCAACAAGCGCAAGTATCAAGCGCTGAGCTTCACTAGCTCGGAACTCGCCCGCCAGCCTTATTTCAATCCTGAGCAACTCGGCTTCTTGAAAGGCCGCAAGCTCGCCGAAGACATCCTCCGTGATGTTCTTTCGGTCGTCACCCTCGCCAACTACGGCGCAGCGATCCACACCGGCGCGGCTTCCGCGTTTGATTCGGACGACATGATCACCATCAAGACCGCGCTCGACCAAGCCAAGTGGCCAAAATCCAGCCGCGTGATGATCCTCGACAACGCCTACGAAGGCGCGCTCCTCAAGGATTCCGGCATCAAGAACGCCGCCGCAGTCGGCAGCGCATCGGCCATCCAAAACGGCCGTCTCCCACAGATTGCTGGCTTCGATGTCGTCGGCACCAACCTTATCCCCGGCAACTCGCAGAACCTCGTCGGTATGGTCGCACTCCCCGAGGCGATCTTGGTTGCCTTCTCGCCCGTGCAGCCATCCCCCGGCGTCCGCAACAACCTCACTGCTTACGAAGTGGCAGTCGATCCCGAGACTGGTCTCTCCATCGAGTATCGCAGCTGGGGCGACCCCGACACCGACACCGAGAAGAGCGTCATCGAAGTCAACTACGGCTTCGCCCTCGGCCACGCCGCCGCCCTCAAGCGTATCGTCAGCGCCTAAGCCTGATGCGCCTCGGCCTCACACTCAACCGCATCGGCAACGCTTGGCAGGTCACACACCTGCCGAGCGTCCCGCTCGCCGACCAACTCGCCGACTTCAAAGCCAAGCAAGTCGCCGCCGAGTTCACTGCCGACGAAACCCTCGTCGTCAGCCTCGGTGACACGCTCAAGCGCCACGCCCGCAAAGCCAGCGCCCCCGCCGTCATCGCCGAGTCGGAAGAAGATTCACCAAAGCCAAAGAAGAAATAACCCGCTACCCGCGCGATTCCCCGCGCCAGCCCGCAAACGCCCCGCCGTCTCACTCCGGCGGGGCGTTCTGCTTTTTGACACGCAGCGAGAAGCGTGTCGCCAGATCAAAAGAGCCGCCTCGAAACCCTCGCCGCCTCCGCGCGCAATTCGCTCCTCGGCATTCCAGTAAAATTCCGCGCGCAGGATCTCCGCGCCTGCATCTCCCCCGTCGCCGTCTCCTTCGATCTCGAAAGCGGCGGCCTCCGCCAAGGCGGCGAGTTCACCGTCCGCTTTCAAGCCAGCGACCTCGAGAGCGCCCCCCGCCGAGGCGAATCGATCCACTTCCACGGCCGCAGCTACCTCGTCCAATCCGTCGGCGAATCGCTCAACAACCCCGCCGAATACACCGCCACCGTCAGCCCCGCCGGAGGTGGCCAATGAACCTCGAAGTCGAGACCTCCCTCGCCGCCTGGCTCCGCGCCACGCCCGCCTTTGACGGCATCCCCGTCCACACCGGCCAGAGCAGCGACCCGATCCCAAACGACCAGCCCGTCCTCATCGTCGGAGTCGAGTCCACCGAAGCCATCGTGCGCGGCCTCTACAAAGTCACCGCCTCGATCGTCCTCGCCACCCCGAGCGTCGTCGAGGCCGCGCTCGAGACCCACGCCGCCCTCGCCTCGTCGCTCAAAACCTCCCTCCTCGCCGCCGACCAACTCGCCGCCTCCTTCGCCGCGCCGCTCACCCTCGCCGGCGCCGACCTCCGCACATGGTCCGAGAGCCAGCAAGACGGCCGCTGGATCACCACCGCCGCGCTGACCCTCGGCCTCGTCGAGTCCGCGATTTGACACCCGCCACCTCTCCGTAACCCGCAACCCAACCACCACCACCACTCAATAACATGGCCGCCACACTCTACCGCCACTCAGACCTCGGAACTGCCACCTATGGCACACCAGATGTTTCGGGCGTCATCTGCACTAGCTTCAGCGTCAACGAAACCGCCGCCCTCACCGAGGTGAAGGACGACCAAGGCGGAGTTGTCGCCGTCGCCGTCGCCGAGCCGATCAAGGAAATCTCCATCGAAGGAATGCGCACTGGCACATTTACCGCTTCGGTCGGCAGCACGCTCTCCATCACGATGCCGGCCAGTGTCACGCTCGGCGCGACCACAATCGTGACTGGTTTGACCAGCAATTTTGCTTCGGAGCAGTTCGAGACTGTCAGCCTCACAGCCCGCAGCTACGAGGCTTCGATGTCCTAATTCCCCAACGCCGCCCGCCGGGGCAGTCGCCACGCGGCTCCCCGGCAGGCCACCACACGAGATATCACGATAAATGAAAGCCGTCTTTTCCACCCGCGACCTCAAGCTCGCCGCCATCTTGGCCACTCTCGGCTTCGAGTTCGAGAATCCCACCCGTCCCGCGACCCGCATCAAACGCGAGAGCGGCGACGAGAGCACCGTCTTCCACTTCCTCGCCGACTCGCCGACCGGCCAGCGCGCCGACGATGTCATGCGCTCCTTTGCCAAAGGCGAGGAATTCGTCACCGCACAGCCCGACTCCCCCGTGTCCTACATGATGGCCGTGCTCAAAAACCGCGACGAGCTGGTCAGCGTCGTGAAGCAAACCCCCCGCCAGATCGTCTTCGAGCGAAATGGCAAAATCATTTCCATCAGCGAAAACGCCACGGCTGAGGACAAAGCCCGCTTCGCAAAATTCATCTAACCAACCCAACGACAAACCATGAAAAAAACGAAAGAAAACCCAGAACTCGAAACCGACGACGAAGCCCTCCGCGAGGCTGGAATGCGCGAAGGCACCCGCACATCCGGAAAATTCAAGCTCCGCCCGTGCGTCCCTGGCACGATCTCCATCATCCGCTCGAACATGCTCGAGAAGCGCGATGAATTCTGGTTCGTCGCCGCCTTCGCATTCGTCCACACCGCCCCGCTCGACGATGTCCTCGCCGTGGATTCCGATCCCGTCGCCTTCAACAAAGCCGTCCGCAAATGGCAGATTGAAAACATCGCCGACCTCGAGGAGCAGAACGAACTCTCCCGCCTGGTCTCCGCCGCGTGGGATAAGGTCAACGCCTCCGAAACCCGCGCGCAGCACGCCTCCGCGCCCACCGGCTCGAGCGGGGGAAAGTAGCAAGCCCCAACTGGCTCGCCTCGTATGTGTATCGACTCGCCAGTGTCACCGGTTGGGGCTTCCACGAGTGCATGTGGGGAGTCCCCTATGCTGCCGGTCTCCAAATCCTGGACGCCGATTCATTCAGCCGTGGCATTCCTCGCGTTTATCTGCGCGACGATCCATCGGCGGTTTTTGACTCCCTCGCAGCCATAGAAAGCGTCTTTCAAAAACTCTAATGGGAGCCAGCGTCACACTCGAAAAAACAGGCATGGAGGAATTCTTTGAATTCTATGCCAAGGCGCGCCAGAAAACGATGCCCGAAGTCCTGCGCATCAATGCGCGTTTGCTGGCCGTGGAGCTTGCACACCGCACCCAGCCTTACGGCAAGAATGACTCCGTGAAGAAAGTCGCCGAAGGAGCCATTGCAAGAGACTTACTAGGGGGCAAAGCACGATACGGCCTTTTTGCTCCGATTACTGATTTTATGGCTGAAAACGCAGAGGACTACCCTAGTGGAAACATTCGGCTTTTCATAAAAAAGGACGGCACGGTTTACGGCACAGACAAAGCGCATTTCCGTCGTTTTGCTACAAAGGGCTCTTTAAGGCTCCTACACAAAAAGGCTTTTACTAACGGTAAAATGTCATCTGCTGGCAGCGGCACGCGCGACATTGGACGGTGGAAGTTTATAGATAAATACTTCGTTCCGCCCGAGGTGCTCAGCGAATATGTGGCCAGCGTTCAAGCCAAAGTCGGGCTGGCCAAGTCCGGCTGGGCGGCCTGCGCCAAGCAACTGAAAGGCGCAGTGACAGGTAGCCCCACGCGAGGCATTCCCCGCTGGGTCACACGGCACCTCGGAGATTTCGGCTTCGGGTATATTCAAGACAACGCCGACAAGGCCGACAACCCCAGCATCACGCTTACGAACACCTGCCGGTATGCTGACAAGGTTTGTCCGGAAAACACCCGCGCCGCCGCCGTGGCCATGGTGAAACAAAACATGGTGAAGCAAGTCCTGAGCATGCTCCGCTACGAGCGCAAACAAATGAAAGCCGCCGCGTAATTTTATGGCCGACGCAACAGTCACATTCGCCGCCAAAGACCTCAACCTCGGGTCCACGATCGAGAAGCTCAAAAAGGAACTCGGGGCCACACAGAACGCCGCGCAAGGAGCCTCCAAAGGCTTCGACCTCTCTTTCGGCAAGATCGGCCTCGCGGCTGGTGTGGCCGGTGCGGCTGTCAAGGCTGGCATGATGGCGGTCGAGGGCGCGACCGCCGCCGCCCGCGCGGTGGTGGATGGATTTGGCAAAGCGATCGATCTCGGCGGAAAGCTCACGGACCTTTCCTCACGCACCGGCGAAACGGCGGGCAGCCTGATGGTGCTCCAGCGCGCGTTTGAAAACTCCGATGTCGGCGCGGACAAGGTCGGTTCCACGATTAACAAGTTGCAGAAATTCATGGCCGAGGCCGCTGCCGGTGGGGCCGAGCAGACCGCCACGATGCAGGCGCTCGGCATCTCGATGAGCGACCTCGCGGGAAAAACTCCCACCGAGCAGCTCCAAGTCTTCGCCCAAAAGATCGCCGGGATTTCCGACCCCGCCCAGCGCGCCCGCGCCTCGATGGAGGTTTTCGGCAAATCCGGCGGCGAACTCCTCCCTCTCCTCAATAATTTCTCTGGCGAACTGGAAACCGCGAAGGGCCAACTCGGCTCGATGCCTGGCGTGATGGATCGCACGGCCAAGGCGCTCGACGACTTGGGCGACAACTACAAGGCGATCCAGGCGAAAACCATGGAGTTCGCCGCTGGCTTCCTCGAGGACGCGCTCCCCGCGCTCAATGCTTTCGTGGCCTCCCTATCCGGCGTCGATGCCGCCAGTTTCGGCCAATCCCTCATGAAGCAAGTCATGAGCGTGGCGGATTTCCTCGTCGGCGCTTTCAAAGCCCCAATGCCTGCCATCGAGGCGATAGGCCTCGGCCTCCTCGCCGGGGTGAAAATCGCGGGCAACAACTACCTCAACTCGCTCATCGACGCGGGCCGGTTCGCCAAGGCGTTTTTCTCCTCCGATCTCCCTGGCGTGATCTCCGGAGTGCTCGGCAACACGCTCCTCAAGGTCTTTGTGGATGGCGCAAAAGCCCTCCTCGATGGAATAAACAGCGTGATCAAAGCCTTCGAGACATGGCTCGGGGCGGCGATCGGCAATGTCGTCGATTTTTTCACGACCAAATTCTCGGGCGTGATGAACGCCGTCGCTCAGGATTTCCAAGCAGCGATGAGCGACCCCATCGGATTCGTTAGTGGCAAGCTGGACAGCGCCCTGGCGGCCGTGATGGCTAATGGCGGCGACACCTTCCAGACCTCGTTCGACAAAGCCGGTGGCAGCGCGCTCGACAAGATCAGCGCTGGTCTCGGCGCAGCTTCGGAGGAATACGGCAACAAGATCGTGGACGGCTCGATCCGCGCCAAGGATGAGTTCGACAAACTCGTGGGCACCCTCGGAAAGAGCGATCAGGACTTCTTTGGGGCGAAAGAAACCGCCACGGCCGCCGCCGAGAAATTCGGCGAGGTCAAAGCCGTCGGCACCAAGCTCCGCGAAGATTTCGAGAAATCGACCGCCGAAGCAGGGAAAGCAAAAGACAACACCTCCGCCGCCGCCGCCGAGGCGGCCGCCCTCGCTGGCAGTTTCAACAAAGCCGAAGGCTCCTCCAAAAAAATCAAAGACGACATGAGCGAGTCGGCGAAGCTCATGAAATCCATCGCCGACGCTGAGGCTAAAGATGCGGCAGACAAAGGCGGCCGCCTCGCCAAGCGCGCCCAGGACCAGGTCGCCCGGGGAGACTTTGAAGGAGCGCGCAAGACCGCCGGAAAGATCGCCGAAAACGAAGCCCAAGCGGCCATCACCGGCGTCGGCAAAAACCGCGACCGCCGCAACATCGCCGACATCGGCAAGGACTACGGCCTAAACCAAGGCCTCGGCGAAAGCTCTAGCGGCTTCCGCGAGCGCATTCGCTCCGCCCGCGAGGCTGGCGTCTACAACGACTTTTCCAAACTCGATAAGCCCGCCTCCGGCCTCGATGCCATGAAAGCCAAAGGATCCCTCAAAGACGACATTGCCGACCGCCGCGCCGGAGTGGATAAGCCCGGCCAAGACGGCCAGAAGCCACCGGCTCAAGGCGACTCCGGAGGGAAATCCGGCGGCAAGTCCACCCTCGAAAGCCTCGTCGAGAAAATCCACACCCTCGTCGAAAAAATCGAACCCCGCCTGCCCGTCGCCGCCCTCGTATGACAACGATCTATTCCGCCACAGGCACCTTCCCGCTCAAAATCCGCGAGTCCACTTCCACGCGCTTCTCCGGACTTATCGAGTATTCCGCGACTTACCTTGTCGAAAAAGGTTCAACACCTCCTGGCTTTTCCGTTGGCGTCCTCATACCCACCACCTCGGGGTCTGTTTCGATCTACCCTGGCGTCCGCATAACCAGAGCCAACGACAACGCGTTCGATGAAATGGAAGTCACGGCCTACGGCCACAACATTTTCGGAAACAACCGCGTCGTCTACGGCACAGAGGTGCTGGAGTTGTCGCAAACATTCCAGACCCTTGACCAAACTCAGGATCCCCCGGTCGCCACAAGCTGGACGGTCTACGAATCATGGCGATGCGAAACTGTTACGAAGCACAGCGTGATTCGAAATGATTCCGCCAATTACTCGGACCCGTTTAATAGTTTGGAGCGGAGCATGATTCGGCGGTGGGTCGTTGGCGAGGTTGCCAATGGCGGCAGGGACAGCTTGCGCATCGTTTGGAATACTGGTCGCCGCGATGTCTCACGCACAAATTTTGGCGCATGGGATGAAGTCGCCGTGATGAAAGGCTACATTCCTGAGGTCTCATGAAGTTCCCCGTTGATTTCGAGCAGAAGGCCCAAGCCGCTCGCTCAGCCAGCGGCGGTGGCTACCCCGTGCAGATCAGTTCGGCCGACCTCATGGCCAACTTCGCCTATGCCGCGCTCGATGCCAAGAGCGTCGTGCAAGGTGCTCCGCAACCTTTCTCGACCACGCAGGAGAATCAAGGCGGCACAAAGACCGTGCGGATGCTCACCTTCAACCCACCCCCGCCGACGGACGGCAAAACCTATGTCTTCGCCTTCTCCGGTGGAGCTTTCAAATGGCTCCCGACTGAGGAGTGCTGAGTTTTGACATGGAAGAATAAGCAATGATCGAAATTCCGAGTGGCCAGATTTTGTATGGGAACGCTTACGCTCCATTTTCTGGAAGCTTTTTATCGACCGGGCAAATCGATTCATGGAGCGCTTCTGGATTACCTTCGGGATTTGAAATAGACAAAAACACAGGCGAGGTAACGGGAACTGCAATACGCGTTCAGAATTACCCGCTGACGATTGTCGCCAAAAAGCATCTAAGCCTCTCTCAAATTGCAGGCGGATGTTTAGGAATCACTACTTCAGGCGATCTTGCCCAGTGGGCGCATGCGGGCGGGGAGTTGTTTTTCTCCGAGCTTCCGGCCCATGCCAATTTAGTAAGTGCTGACCATAATGTCGTAGCCAATGCGGCCGGGCAGGTTTTTTGTTTTAATTGCAACACGCCGCTTGCTGGCATTTCAGGCGTCACCAAAGTTCGTTCTGGGTTCAACCACTATCTTGGGCTGAAAAGCGATGGCTCGGTGGTTGCGTGGGGGGCTTTTGACGAGTTGGAAATTGTTCGGGAATCCATGCTCGGAGTGCCTTCGACGGCCGTGAATGTTATCGATGTCTGCGCCGGGAGGTATCATTCTCTAGCTCTTAAAAGCGATGGCACCGTAGTTGCTTGGGGAGTTAATACATTTGGTCAGACAAGTGTCCCGGAAGGCTTAAGCTCAGTTGTAGCCATTGCCGCAGGTCAAAATTTATCTTTTGCTCTAAAGTCTAATGGGGATGTCATAATTTGGGGAAAATACGAAGGTGCGACAGTCTCAGGCGACATTCTCGCACAAAATATTTCCCGCATCTTTGCTGGTGACCTTGGAGGAAGCGAAGCCTTTATTCTCATAAACGAGGATGGATCAGGATATGCGAAAGCTATCCAGGCTTTTACAGGATTAAACTTTTCCGCCGTTGGGATCGATGATTTCGTTTGCCCCAAAAGCCATGATTACGGGAATAATACATATAACCCAAATTATACGGACTTTTTGATTTTGAGTGGAGGGGTTTTAGAGACTTTGATCGGGCGGGAATACCCGCAATATGCATCCGCTGCCGAGGAAGCAACACAGCAAGCGACGCTAAGCATTCTTGGCGGAACGCCAATCATCAAACCAGGCCAAGTCTTAACTGGAAAAATTGGAGCTTTATTTATTGAGCGAGTGCAACTTGAAGACAAGTTCAACCGCCCCGCAGATTCTTGGAGCGCCACAGGTCTACCACCTGGACTCGGGATCAACGAAAACACCGGCGACATCATCGGAATCTCGCCTGAGATTGCGGGGGAGTGGAATATTTCCGTCACGGCGACCGGCCCCGGCGGAAACGACACCGAATCCCTCTCTATCATCATCGAAGTCGGCGCGCCGATCATTTCGCCAGATCAATCTTTTAACGGGAAAGTCGGGGATTCGTTTAATGCAACGCCAAGCCTTGACGACGAAGCAAACCGCCCGGCAGAGAGCTGGACTGCCACCGGTCTCCCCGCAGGGCTTTCGCTCAACATCTCCACTGGAGAGATCAACGGCACGCCGACCGCAAAAGGCTTTTTCGTTTCGTCTTTAAGAGCTACAGGCCCAGGAGGAGTTGGCAATGCTACAGGCATTACATTTACCATTGCCGAAGGCGCTCCGATTATTTCCCCAGCACAAACTGGATCGGGTAAAGTTGGAACGGCATTTAGTAAAACATTTACACTCACCGATTCAATAAACCGCCCAGCTACCGAATGGAGTGCCGAGGGACTACCAAGTTGGGCTTCTCTCGACTCAGTAACCGGGGCAATCACCGGCACTCCGGAAGATGTCGAGACCGCAACGATCACGCTCACGGCCACCGGACCCGGCGGCTCGGACACCGAGACAGCGACAATCTCCATCGCCATCGGCGTGCCTATCATCACTGCCGGGCAGACATTCGCCGGTAAAGTCGGTGATGCGTTCTCGGCAAATATCTCGCTCGATGATGCTCTCGACCGCCCTGCCACCGCATGGGCCGCCACGGGCCTGCCTGCGGGCCTCTTGATCAACTCATCCACAGGGGCGATCACCGGAGCACCCGCAACCATTGGCTCTTTTACTGCTAGCATCGCCGCATCAAATGGCGCAGGGATCGGAGCCTCACAGAGCGTCGGATTCACCATTGAGGCTGGCGCTCCTGTCGTCGCTCCAAACCAATCGCTCTCCGGCACCGTGGGCTTGGCCTTCTCCTCAGGCATTGCGCTCACCAACTCCGCGAACCGCCCCGCCACCTCCTACACCTTCACCGGCCTTCCCGCGTGGGCGGCGACCAACTCCTCCACCGGCCTCATAACTGGCACGCCGACAGCCACAGGCACCACGACCTTTTCGGTGACAGCCACCGGCCCCGGCGGCACCAGCGAGGCCACCAATGTCTCGCTCGTTATTTCCGCCAGTGGTGGAGGTGGCGGCGGTGGAGGCGGAACAACCACCACTCGATTTATGCTCGCACCAAACCAAACTTTCACCGCCTCACTCGGCGTTCCTTTCGAGGCCACTCCAGTTCTCCTACAAGGCACCGTCGACACATGGTATGCCAGTGGCCTGCCCGGCTGGGCCACGATCAACCCCACCACCGGCGAGATCACCGGCACGCCGACCTTTTCGGGCGTGACCGCTTTCAATCTCAGCGCAATCGATTCAGAGAATAACTACTCAAGCGCACAGGCCACGCTCGCCGTAACAGCGTGGAATGTCCGGGAGATTTTCGTGGATGTCCGCGAAAGGAAAATCCTATCAGTCGCCAACAGCCGATATCCGCTTTCCAAGATCACTCTCAAGCGCGACGACAAGATCCCATTCCGCATCATCTTCGTGGACGAAGAGACTCCTTTCAGTATCCCCGAGTCGTTCTCTGTCTCCGTGGGCTTGAAGAAAAATTTCAACGACGAGGAATATCTCGCCTTCTCTCCAGACATCTCCGGCACGCTGGACCTCTCGAGCGAGCCCATCCAGGAGCTTTTCCTCGGCGGCGCGGAATCTTCCACCGGATTCTTCGAGGTCAAATGGGAGGACGCCACGAGCGCCTTCCGCACCGTGAAGCTCCCCGCTGAAATCCAGAACTCCGTCATCCGTGGCAACGACTACACAGCCGCCGCCTACTTCGGGGCCGATGCCGGAAGCACAACCGCCAGCACATCCGCCGAAGTCCGTGCCATCAGCGCGCCGATCTTCGGCCCGGCTAAAGGCAACAGCTACACGATCCCGATATCCCCTGGGGACACCCGCGTCACCATCGCCTATCCATCAGCCCTCGGCGACCTCGCCAGCGTGCGTTACGCGCAATTCAACAACGCCGAAGTGCTCGACACTTTTGTCAAGACCACCGTGGAAGTCTCTGCCTCTGGAAGCTCCGCCACCACCTACTCGGTCTACACCTACACGGCCGGAATTCCTTTCGAGGATTTCGCCACCTACACGGTCACGATCTAATGCCTACTCCACTCTCCATCCCTAAAGGCTTTCGGCGCCTCAACGATTTCGCGCTCGACCCGAGCTGCATTTTCACGACCAAAGAATCGTTGGATGAATACGCCTCCACGAATCCTACGGCCTACCCCGGCCAGACCTGCGCCGTAGTGCTTGGCGAATCCGCCGAGCTGTATGTGCTCAATGCGCAAAAACTCCCGGTCATCGCCTCCGGCTCCGGTGGCGGCAGCCAGCTTGCCGAATACCTCGAAGCTCGCCAGATCGTCCTGACCGGCGAGCAGGCTGAGGAAACCACGCTGAGCATCTTCGAGGAACTCGCCGCCAACACGCCATTCCACCGCCCTAAGATCGGCAACCTGCCCGACCGAAAAGGCTGGATTAGCGAGGTCACCAGCGTCTCGGTGACCGCCGAGGTCGAGGGCTCACCCATCACCACCCCGATTACCGCCGGGCAGGACTTCGAGTTTTTCGCCGACCGCCAGTGCTTCTATTTCACCGACCCCGAAACGACCGGAGAATTTGCAATCACCGGCGCGGCTTCCCGCAATTCGATCCAATTCGGCGTTTCTATCTCAGGCACGCAAGCCACTCCCGCCAGCTTCACGACCACCCATATCGACACCGCCTCGCCGACATTTGAGATCACCGCGATCAGCGTCGACAGCGAAGATGCCGGAAGCGAGACGATCGAAGGATTTTATTTCGACAAGGCCACTTCCTCGGTATTCTTCCACACGGCTCTTACCGCATCATCGATCTCCTCGACCTTCCAGACAAACCTCAGCGACACCATCGACCTCTCCCTCTCTGGCATTGCCGACTCGGCTACCGTGGCCGTCCCCAAAGACCTCTGGCCAAGCATCGCCGAGGTCACCGTGAATGGAGTCGCCGCCGATCCGGCCACCTACTCGCTCGAGGGCAACACGCTCACATTCTCCCCGGCGATTACCACTTCGAGCCTCATCGTCGTCAGCGGCCCGTCCGCTCACTACACCGCCTTCAGCTTCACCGGCTCCACGCTCACGCTCCCCACCTCCCTCGAGGCTGTGATCGAGACGACCGCCTACAACCCCGAAGTCGGCGGAGTCTCTTGGGGCTCCGAGTTCAACCCATTCGCCGTTCTCGAAAAGACCGACGCCGACACCGACACCCTCCACCTCGGCTGGAACTACCCAACCGGCGTGACAGATGGGTTTTTCACCATCGATGCGGCGGACGGCGACACGACCTACCAATTTCAATTTTATTGGTGGCCCGGCAATGCCTTTGAGCTGCCGACATTCTTGGACAATGTCCACACACTCGCGCTTGATGGAGCCGCACAGCTCGTCGTTTTTGACCCCTCCACACAGAAACTCCTTTTCTCGGCCTCCCAATCAGGCAGCCTCAATTACTCCGCCACCCACAAAGCCTACGAAGGCCTTGCCCGTGGCGGCGAGGCGCTCGAGATCGTCGAGGAGATCCCCGGCATCTTTGCCACCACATGCGGCACCGGCCACTATGTCAGCACTCTCCGCACGCTGAACCCTTCGCAGGATTGGTATCATTGGTGGGTGCAGGAGTGGGGGCGCGCACTTGTGCAGATCGTGGACGACCAAAACATCGTCATCTACCAGGACGAAAGCGAAGGCGCGTTCCAAAAAGCGCGCCCAGGCTACACCGCGCTCGACCTTAAGCCGCTCACCCTCAAGCTCCCGCTTGCCGCCTTGTGGGGACTCGCCCGCCGAGACGACACCAGCTTTTTCCAAGAGGCCTTCTCGCCCGACTTCGCGCCTATGGCATTCAGCTCTGCCACCTACCCCGCGCTCGACGACTCCCAGCGCTACGCCGCCGACTCCATGGCAGCAGGCAAAACCGTGACCCTCTCGACCAACCAGACCGCCCCCGTGCGCGGTGTCCAAGGCGTCACAATCGCTGGCCCAAGTCCCACCTACTTCGCAGGCTCCACGATCCCTTACATCGCGCTCTCCACCTACAAATTTTTCGTCGTGAAATGCACGAACCCCGCTGGGAACTCGTCTTTGACATCCGGCCAAAAATACCTCCTCTGCGCGAATAATGTCCAACTCGACTCCAAAGCCATCATGGTCAATATAACCAACCAAGGATACAACATCGCCGCTGACCTCTACGAAATAAGGAGGGCGATCTAATGCCCGGCGGCGGAGGCGGAGGCGGAGGCGGAGGCGGAGGCGGAGGCGGAGGCGGAGGCGGAGGCGGAGGCGGAGGCGGCGGAGGCGGCACACCTCCTCCACCGCCGCCACCACCCCAAAATTGCATGTGCGTCCCGCCTCCACCATCTTCAGGCCGATTCGTTCTTTCATCAAATGCCGGCACGCTGCAATGGATCGCCACGGAGGAGTGCTAATGAGTTTAACCACAGAGGACACAGAGCACACAGAGGGGCTTTTGCTTCATCCTTCTTCCTTCATCCTTCCTACTTTCTCCAAATGACCCTCGGCCTCACATCTTCCGGAGCCATCAAAATCAAGACCGACGGCGGTTCCACCCGCGCGGTCGAGTGCTCGTGTTGTCAACCGCAGAGTTTAACCCCATGCCGAGATTGCCCGCCGGTCATTGATGACTGGGACTTCTCTTTATCCGGTTCATCGGTAAATATCGCAGAGGAGTTTAATGATGGCTCTATTATCTGCCCATCACCATCAAGCACTTGCGGCTCCCACACGGTTGGTTGTGGCGAGGGGTCTTGCGAGGGACTGCCTCCACGCGTTTGTAGTGCTAGCTGGTTTGCTTACGGTCCCGGCGCAAGCTCGCCAGAATTTGGCGGGTCCTCACAAAATTACTATGATGTTTATCTATACCGAGCAGCCGTTTCCGGTTGCGGATGGAATTTATCTTTTAGCCTTGGAGGGTCATCCGGAGGTGGCCATGCCGCTTTAAGCTATTGTTGTTTTATGAATATGATCCCAGATATTTGCTTTGTTTCATTCACAGAAACAAAGTTCATATCAGGAGCAGATCCGCGCGGATCATATAATTTTGAAGTTAGTTCTCAATGCAATATCCCATGCGGCGAGGATGTAGACCCAGAGTATTGCAGTGGCCCCAATACTTTTAATTTTACAGTTACAATATCATGACGCGCTCCGATTTTTTAACAAAACTTCCTCAAGAACTTCGGGATTGGCATAACAAAACACGCTCCGCAATTTTAGCCGGAACAAAATTCACCGCATCCGGCTTCGCCACCACCCCACCCGAAGCCCTCGCCACCCGCGAGGCCACCTGCCGCGCGTGTCCCGAATGGGACGCCTCCGCTCTGAACGCCACGGGCCGATGCCGCAAATGCGGCTGTAGCACCTGGGCGAAACTCCGAATGGCAACCGAGCGATGCCCTCTCGGCAAGTGGGAAGCCATTTCCTCCCCCTCTGTGTCACCTGTTTCCTCTGTGGTCAATCCGCTCCCACCCGCTCCCGAAGCCACTCGGAAGCCCGAGTGATTTGACACCCGCCGCTCGCGTAGCGGCATGAAACTTTTCTTAGACCTCAAAAACCGGCGCTTCGTGAAAAGCGCCGCGAGCAATGTCGCGCTCGACCGCCTCGTCCTCAAGCGCCGCGACACGCTCCCCATCGAGGTCGTCTATGTCGAGAACGGCGCAACCGCCACGCCCCCCGCAGGCACCACGGCCGCCGTCGGCCTCAAGGCCAAATTCTCCGATTCCAACTTTCTCGCTTTCGCGGCCCCGGGACAAACAATCCTTGATTTAAATACCATCCCCGTCGAGGCCGCGTTCTCTTCCAACCCCGCCACCGTCAGCGCCCTCCTCGAGATCCGCTGGGGCGCGCCAGGCACCGCCCACCGCACGGCCACCCTCGCGGTGGAACTCCAAAACGCCGTCATCACCGGCCTTGAGGGCACCCCCCAAGCGGTTCCAGATGGCAAGGCCACCCAAGCCGAAGCCGAGGCCGGAACGGACAACGAAAAATGGATGACTCCGCTCCGAACCGCGCAGGCCATCGCCGCATTCAACTCCTCCGCCGGAATCGGCTTCATGCCAGCACCAACGCCATGAGCCAGCAACTCGTCCGCTTCATCAATTTCGGGATCGACCCGCAGGCTCCGCAAAAGCCCGACCACGGCCGCCGCCTCTACCTCCTGCCGAATGGAGACTTTGCCACCATCGACGCCGCAGGCGTCATCACGCCGCTCGCCACCGATTGGGACTCGATCACCGGCAAACCCTCCCTTTTTCCGCCCGAAGCCCACACCCACCTCAAGAGCGAGATCACCGGCCTGCCTGCCGACCTCGCCGCCCTTTCCGCAGCCGACACCGCACTGGATGCCAGGATCGACCACCTCGCCGAGAACCTCGACGGCGCCGCGCTCGACTCCATCGCCGAGGCCGCCGCCAGCATCGGCACCCTTCAGACCCAGCTCGACACCCACACGCACACGGCCAGCGAGATCACCGACTTCGCCAGCGCCGTCGTCGCCGTCTCCCCGCCCGTCGATTGGAGCAGCCTAACCGGCAAGCCCACCGAGTTCCCGCCCGAGTCGCACACGCACGCCGCCTCCGAGATCACCGGCCTTTCCAGCTACATCATCGCCAGCGCCCCCGGCCTCTCGATCAATAGCACGATCCGCTACGGCGACGGCACCGCCACCACCTTCCCAATCGACGGCCTCGCGGGCAACGATCCCGAGCATGTCCTCGTCGCCTTGAACGGCGTGACCCAAGCCCCGACGACCGACTACACCGTCAGCGAAGCCTCGGGAACGATCACCTTCGACTCCGCGCCCGCCGCAGGCACGCAGATCGCCGCCACCGCCCTCGGCCTGCGAATCGTCCAGCCGCCCATCGATCCGACCCTCTATCTTTTCGCCTTCGACTCCACCCTCGACGGCCTCACCACCTACAGCGGCCGCCTCCTCAACGCCGACCGCCCCGCCGCGCCAGCACTGCCCGAGACCGCCACCACCTGGACAATCCGCCGCACCACGCTCAACGCCGCCGGTCGCGTCCTTTCAACCGCCCAAGCCACCGGCTCGTGGGCTAACCGGGAGACTCTCGCCTACGCATGACAAAAATCACCGAGAGTAACATTCGCCAGCCACTGGACCTGTCGTCCTTCGACCTCACGCTCCCCGCCGTCATCGTCGAATACCCAACGCGCTCGAGCTTCCCGAGCATCGGAAAAGCGGACCGTTTGTATCAGGCGATGGACGAGGGAATGCCCTACCGCTGGTCGCCCTCCGCCAGCAGCTACGCCCTCATGATCCCGGTCATCGACGCCGGCGCTTTTTGACACTCACCCCCCAAACGAAACCCACAACCACCACCACCTAAAAAAATCATATGGCTAATCCAGTAATTCGCATCAAAAGGGGCACAGGCTCCCCAGTATCGCTCCAGCTCGCCGAGTTGGGCTTCGACAAACTGAACAAGAAACTTTTTATCGGAACCGAAGAAGGCGTTTTCGACCTCTCCGGCGAGAGCTACTCGAAGAAAACCTTCGTTGACTCTGCCGTCGCAGCGGAAGCCGCTCTTCGCGAGTCCGGCGACTCGACCCTCACCTCGAACCTCAACAGCGAAATCAGCCGCGCCACCGCAGCCGAAGGCGTCATCGCTGGCAACCTCGCACAAGAGATCATCGACCGCGCTGCCGCAGTTTCTGCCGAGGCTTCCGCTCGTTCCTCAGCCGACTCCGTTTTGGACGGCAAAATCACGACTGAAAAAGGCCGCATCGACGCGATCCTCTCCGCCTCCACAGCGGATGCCGATACTTTCAAAGAGGTCGTGGACCTCATCAACAGCGTTGACCTGACCAACGACAACGCCCTCGCGGCCGCTGTCCTCTCGATCAACGACGATATCGCTGACGAGACCAGCGCACGCCAGTCGGCCGACACAGCCCTCGGCATCCGCATCGATGGGGTCGAGACCTCCGCGACAGCGTTGACCAGCCGCGTTTCCGCAGCAGAGCAAGACATCGTTGACCTCGGCACCGACCTCTCCGCCGAAACCTCCGCTCGTCAGAGCGCGATCAGCAGCGAGCAGACAGCGCGCCAATCGGCCGACACGACTCTCCAGTCGAACATCGACAGCGAGGCTTCGACTCGTTCGACAGCCGACACGAGCCTTTCGAACCGGTTGGACGCCTTGGAAGGTGCCAGCGCCGACAGCCGACTGGACGACCTCGAGAGCGATGTCGCCGACCACGAGACCCGCATCACCGCGCTCGAGACCACGATCGACGGCGGAGTTTACTAGTCCACCCGCAACCACTCCCCGGCGGGGCGGCCCATGCCGCCTCGCCAAGCGGGGGAGCCTAAAATCTCCGCTGAATAAAAAAGGCCTATGCCAAACCCAACCATCATTCCAAAAAAGTCGGTCCAGAGCGGAGCAGTTCCGACGACCGCGCAACTCGCCCTCGGCGAGATTTGCGTCAACCACGCCGACCGCCGCCTCTACAGCCGCAACCCTTCCACAGGGGAGGTATATCGCCTCGCAGGCGCAGGCGAAGCACCTGATCGCGTCTTCGTTTTCGACTCCAACGGCGACACCACCTACCTCGGATACCTCTTGTATTCCGATGTGCCCGCCACCGGCTCCATCTACGACGCGCCAGACTGGGAAATCTCCAGAACCCAATTCTCCGCAGACGGCAACACCTCCACCGAAGCCTCGGCCACCGGCTCGTGGAATTCTCGCAGCACCCTCCAATTTTCTTAAAACATGATCGCAACACCCATCCTCGCCGCAGGCACCTCCGTCAAAACCCTCGCAGCATTTTCCGCACGCGAGAACCAACCCCCCGCCACCGCCTTCGCCACCTTGGACACGCGAAACTCCATCGCCGTCCTCGATTTCGACGCCGCCACCGACGAATCCGCGATCTTCTCCGGCGTCATCCCCGACTACGCCAACCTCGCCAGCGGCCTCAAAATCCGCCTCGCGTGGATGGCCACCACCGCCACCTCGGGCAATGTCCGATGGGGCGCACAAATCATGCGGGGCAACACCGATCTTGACTCGGACAGCTTCGACACCGCCACTCTCGTCACATCTGCCGCAAACGGCACCTCTGGCATCGTCACCATCGCCGAAATCACCGCCACCGCGCTCGATGGCCTTGCCGTGGGCGACACCTTCCGCATCCGCATCTACCGAGATGCCGACGATGCCACCAACGACACCATGACGGGAGACGCCGAACTCATCGCCGTCGAGGTGCAACAGGTTGCTTAATTATGGCCTACGGATTTACAGCGGCGAGCAGTCAAAGTTTAACCGCTCCAATCTCAACGGAAACCAGAATCACTGGTGCAATCACTTTAGCGGCGTGGATAAAATCGACAGGCGTTTACAATTCTCCTGTGGGGCGCGTGATGAGTAGGGCAGCAACGGCAGTAGATGGTCGCGCTTACACACTTGAATTAAACTCATCTGGTCAAGTGAGCAGCAACATGAACCCAACTGGTTTAGGGGCTGATAATTTCGTCACTACAGGAACAACCGTGGTAGGAACAAACGCTCGTCACATAGCAGCAACATTTAGCCCTTCGACCTTCTCTCGCGTCTACTTAGACGGATCGCAAGACGCAGAACGAACCAGTAGCGTCCCCGCTAGCATTGCAGATTTGAATTTGTATGGCCTAAGTTTTGGCGGTTTGCCTGGATCAAGCTTTTTTTTCAACGGCACAATTGCCGAAGTCGGCATCTGGAACGCAGCCCTAACAGCCTCCGAAATCGCCTCCCTCGCAAAGGGCATGACCTGCGACAAAATCCGCCCGCAGAATCTCGCCTTCTACGCCCCACTCGTTCGAGACCTCAACGACCAAAAAGGCGGACTCACCATCACCAACAACAACGGCGCGACCGTTGCCAACCACCCAAGAGTATATGCCTAACAGTTACAACATAACGACCAACGAACTCGTCACCCTCGCGCCCGAAACCCTCGCCGCATGGGCCGAAAACGGAAACCCCAAAGCCAACGACTACGCCCAGCTGCCGCCCAAGCCCAGCGAAGACGCCACATGGGGCAACGGCGAGTGGATCACGCCTGCCGCGCCTGTCTACACCGCCGAGGAATGGACAGCCGAGCAAGGCTTCGGCGGCAACCGCAGCACAACACTCCTCTACCAAAAGCTCCGCCTCGACGCCGCCGCGAAATCCTCCCCGAAGCTCAACGCCGTTCAAGCCTGGCTCGACGGCATGATCGCCTCCGGCCTCGCCCCCGCCGCCAGCAACTGGCCCCCCGCCCCGCACTCCTTCGAGGCAACGCTCACCGAAACACTCACCACTCTAAACTCCTAATCCCATGGCCAACGAACTCAACATCGCCCTGCCCACCAGCGGCCTCACAGTCACCGCTCAACCCTACCAATCCGGCTCTGCCGTAGGCTCCGCCATCTCGCTCACCGAAGTCGGCAGCTCCGGCTTCTACAGCGGCACCATGAACGGCAGCGCAGGCACCTACCAACTCGCATTCCGCAGCGCCGGAGCCAATGTCGGCAGCGGCAGCATCGTGTGGTCCGGCACCGCCGAAGTCCCTGCCAGCACATTCAACGCCTCCACCGACACGGTCGCCAATGTCACCCTTTGCGCCACCACCACGACCCTCACCAACGCGCCAACCGTGCCATCCGCAAGCGCCATCGCCTCACAGGTCCGCACCGAGCTTTCGGTGGAGCTTGCCCGAGTGGATCAAAACATCTCATCCAGACTCGCCGTCGCTGACTATGTGGCCCCGAGCGCCGCGCCGACCGTCGTGGCAATCCGCCAAGAGATGGACGCAAACTCCACCAAGCTCGCGAACTTGGACGCCAGCATCTCGAGCCGTTTGGCCGATGCAGACTATGCCGCCCCCACATCAGCCCCAACCGTGGCAGACATCCGCGCCGAACTCGCCGTGGAACTCGGCCGTCTGGATGCCTCCGTGTCGTCGCGTTTGGCCGGTTCGTCATATACAGCCCCGACAACTCCTCCGACCGCCGCAGAAATCACCACCGAAGTCTGGGCCGCCGCCGACAAAACCGGCTACAGCCTAACGAGCGCCGAGCGCACCGCCATCGCTGCCGCCGTGGAAGGCTCGCTCCTCAACGAGGCGGACGGCCAAGCCGTCCTCAACGCCATCGTTGGAGCCATCGGCAACACGAACCTCAGCGAAGTCTCGCTTGTCGCCGCCGTCCGCGCCGACCTCGAGCGCAACGGCGGAAAGCTGGACAGCATCCCCACGACCGCCGCGCCTAGCGCCTCGGCAGTGGCCAGCGCCACACGCACCGAGCTTTCCACTGAGCTTTCGAGAATCGACCAAAGCATCAGCAGCCGCCTCGCCTCGGCAGACTACACGGCCCCGACAGCCGCCCCAACCGCCGCGCAAAACGCCAGCGCCGTTCGCACGGAACTCAGCACCGAACTCGCCCGCATCGATGCGCCGATCTCCGGAGCCACCGCGCCAAGCGCCGCCACCGTAGCCTCGGCCGTTCGCTCCGAACTCAGCACAGAGCTGGGACGCGTGGATGCCGCAGTCAGCACCCGCGCCACCCCGGCAAATGTGCCGACTTCAGACATCACCGCGATCAAGACGCGTCTGGATTCCATCAACGTGGATCGAGTGAACAACACAGCGACCACGAACATCGTCGGCACTCTCCTAGCCCAGGCGAACAGCTAATGAGCAGCGAGATCGTCCGAAACAGACCAGGATTAAAAATGAGCGTCGGCGAGTTCATCGCCGCGCTCGCCCTGGTGGCGACCGTCTTCAGCGCCTCGCAAGCCTGGTGGATTCTTCCCGAAAAAGTCAGCCGTGTGGAGGTGGAGAACGAAAAGCAGGAGCAGCGCCTTCAAAAAATCGAAGCCACCGCCGCCGACCGCGCCGAGACTTTGGCCCGCATCGACGAACGGACCAAGCGAATCGAGCAAATCCTCGCCAATCGCCCGTGACCCTTTGACATGCGGAGAAGGGAGATGAAAGCACTCCTCTACATCCTCGACCGGCTCTCCGAAAGCTCCACATGGCGTGGTGCAATTTTAATCTGCACCGCAGTCGGCCTCCGTCTAGAGCCCGAGCATCAGGAAGCGATTGTCGCAGCGGGCCTCGGCCTCGTCGGCGCGATCAATGTTTTCCGAAAAGGAAAATGACGCCCAAGCAAGTCGCCGCCGTGCTGATGATCCTCGGCTGGCTGTTCTTGGCTCTCGCCTTCCTGACCTCCTGCGTGGCCGTCCCCATGCCGCCATTCGGTGACCGCGTCGGCGAAGCAGGCACGCTCCACATCCGCACCAGCGTCCGCTACGAGCCACGCCTCAGCGAAGGCGAAGCCGCCAACCGCGACCTCTGGCACGCCTTCGGCCAATTCCAACAAACCCTCCCGGCACTCAAAGACAAATGAACTTCTTCGACTTCCTCCGCCGCATGTTCCCCATGGCCCAGCCACCCGCCGCGCCAGCACCAGAACCGGCGAAGTCGAAGCCCGCAGGAACGCCGTCGTCCCCGACGGCATCTGCTAAATACTACCCGCAAACCAACCGGAAAACGCCGAATGTCTCGGCCGGCCGCGTCATCAAGCCGACTCACATCGTGCTCCACCACACCTCCGGCGCTTACGCGGGTTCGGTCTCGTGGTGCATGGACCCGATTAGTAAAGTCAGCTACCACTGCATCGTGGCCCGCAACGGCAAGCGAACCGTGCTCGCCACGCCAAGCCAGCGCACCTGGCACGCCGGCGTCTCAAGCTGGCAAGGCCGCAAAGACGCCAACACCTACTCCATCGGCCTCGCATGGGAAGGCGACACCTACACGACGCCCCTCAGCGAAGACGCCATCCTAAGCGCCGTCGAATACCTTTTGCCGATCCTCGACGAATACCACATCCCCCTTTCCAACATCATCCGCCACGCCGACATCGCGCCCGGCCGGAAAGACGATTGCTCCCCAGCCGCTCACGCCGCGCTGATCGCCGCCCTCAACCGGGTGCTCTGATATATGGCAAAGAAAACCGCCCCGCCAAAAGACCGCGAGGCCGTCATGCTGCAAGCCCGCGCGCTCCTCGCCGAGCATTTCGCCCATGGCATCTGCGTCGTCAGTTGGGAGGACGAAGGAACCACCTACAACATGGATTTCAAATTTGGCAACGACTACGCCGCCAAAGCCCTCGCCCGCGAAGCTGAGGAACTCTTGTGGCCAATCGAAGAAGAAGAGGAAGAGGACGACGAGGAGGAAACCGCTTGAAAGCCACGCTCGAATTTACTCTGCCCGACGAGCGCACCGAGCACATCGCGGCGGTGAAAGGAATGGATGCCATTTTAATAATCGACGACCTTCTTAACGAAATCCGCTCTTTCCTTAAACACGGCAGCGGCGAGTTCCGCGAATGGCGAGACGAAGAAACCGGCAATGTCGTCACAGCGTGCGACCACACCCTCGAAAAAGTCCGCGACTACATTTGGGAACTCCGCAGAGACAACGAAATCCCCGACCTCCCATGACACCAATCAAGAAATGGAAAAAGTGGATGGCCGTGGGATGCAGCCACGGCGCGGAGATCGATCCCGAAGCCCGCGCCGCCGTGCTGAAATTCAAAGCCGCGTGGAGGCCACAGACCACGATCCACCTCGGCGATTTCATTGACCTCGCCAGTTTCCGCGCCGGAGCCGTCCGCGACAGCAACGACGCCGACCACGCCGCCGATGTCGCTGGTGACCTCATGGCCGGCATCGAGTTCCTCCACGAACTCGAGCCAAACCAAATCCTCTGCGGCAATCACGAAGCCAGACTCTGGAAATTTTCCAAAAGCCCGAACGCCCTCTTGGCCTACGCCGCGAATTTGACCATCCAAAAAATCGAGGAGACCGCTAAGAAACTGCGCGCACCGCTGACCCCCTACGGCATTCGCAATTTCATCGAACTCGGCGGAACGAAGTTCGTCCACGGCTCGATGTTCAATGTCAGCGCCATCCGCGACCACGCCGAGACCTACGGCAATGTGGTCATGGCGCACCTCCATCGAGTCGGCTGGGAGCGCGCCCGCAACATCGACGGAGCCTCTGGCTACTGCGTCGGCATGCTCGCCAACTTCGATATGGCCTACTCCGCCGAACGCCGCGCCACCCTAGCGTGGTCGCAAGGCTTCGCGTGGGGCCACTACTGCGACACTTCCCTCACCGTGAATCTATGCGAACGAAAAAAAGGCCAGCCCTGGCTTCTCCCGATCTAAAAAGCGCCTGGGCGAAATACTACGCGAGCACGAAGGAAGATAAATTAAGTGCTTACGAAGCCAAAGGGTGGAAGACTATTTCCACTATGGCCACCGAAACAAACCAATCGCCCAACACGGTTCAGAGTCAGATGAGAAACCTCACCTCCCAAAACATTTTTGATAAAAAAATCATAAGGAGCATGTCTGCCAATGGCGTCCGGGATGTGGCAATTTTTAGGCCAGCGAGCCAACGCCGTGCCAACAGCAACGCAAACCCATGATAATCAAAGGCCGATTTTTGATTCGTAATCGATAGGTCACGAGTTCGAGTCTCGTCATCGGCTCCCTTCTTAAATGCCCGCAGAGGCGCTCCTAGTGTGCTTCTGCGGGTTTTTTGTTGATGTTTCCATTCGTTGCGCTTGATTGCTGTAAATGCCTAAACGAGCCAACATCGTGCCAACAGTGCCAACAGCCCTAGCAACGCAGAGCAACACAAGCACCGTGTCGATTCAGCGGGCGAGCGTGCGGGGGGTGGAAAAGTTCTGCGTGTGGACGAAAATTTCGGGGAAGCGGAAGCGGGCTTTCTTTGATGAGGCGGTGGCTGCGGTGGCTTATCGCGATCAGATTTTGCGGCAGCTCCAGGCGAAGGGCACGGAGTCGTTTGCCGAGTCGGGCAAGACGGTCTCGGAGGGGTGGCGCGAATTTCAGATGCTCCGGCTACCGAAGCTCCGAGGGAGTAATGCGCGGCTGGTGTGCTGGTGGATCGGCCACTATGTCGAGGCTCAGGGGCGGATGCCGCTGGCGGCGGTTTCACCTCGGGACATCGATGCGTTTCTGGCGCGGAAGGAGTGGAGTGGCACGACGCGGCAGCAGGGCTTCGTTTATCTTCGCCTCTTTTTCAACTGGCTGGTGCGATACGAGCATCTGGACCGCTCGCCGGTTCAGCGGGCGGAGAGGCCGCAGGCGGCGCCGGTCCACCATCTCTTGACGGTTCCGCAGGTGCGGCGGTTGCTGGAGCTGACGGCAGGCGATGACAGGATGCGGGCGTGGCTGGTTCTGGGAGTCTTTGGGGGGATGCGAATCTCGGAGGTGGGGCGGGCATTGCCGGAGCATATCGAGGAGACGGAGATCTTCGTGCCGCAAACCAAGTCCACCGATCCAGATCCTCGGCCGCGCTTCGTTCCGATCCTGCCGGCGCTCAAGCGGCACCTTCCGAAGAAATGGGACTGCCTCGATGAGGATCACATCAAGCGGGCGCGCACGGCGCTGGCTTTAGAAATGAACTGGGACGAGTGGCCGCAGAATTGTCTGCGTCATACGGCGGCCTCGATGCACTACGCGGCTTGGCAGGATGCGGGGAAGACGGCTTACTATCTAGGTCATTCCTCGCCAAAGATGGTTGGAGAACGATATGCGCGAGCGGTGCGGGGAAAAGAGGCAAAGGCTTTTTGGGCGCTTTAGATAAGCTGGCGGCGCATTTAAACCTGCGCGCAAAACGGCTTTTTATTGACGCCTAGTTTTTCCAAGGAGAGATGTAGGAGAGGAAGGTCGGGCATTCGATGCAGTGGCGTTTGCTTTCTTTTCGGAATCTCTCATCTCTCTAACGGCTTCCGAAATGATTTTAGAGATGGGCACCGTTACCATTGGGTTTTTTGCCTGCTCCTCGTTTTTCTTTTTGACGCAAAAAGCGTGCAGATCGAGAGGCAGTGAGATGTTCAATTTCTTGTGCGTTTTCTCTTTCATGATTCCTACTAGTAGCACCGAAAGCACCAGTGCGCAAATTTTCATGAAAATTTATTTTCGCCCGCAAACCTAGTGTCCATGCGGAAGTCAAGAGAAATTTTCATCTAAGCAGAACACCCCATTGACAGATTTTTATTGCTACACCGGTAGCACCGGAGCTATCGGTAGCACCATGCAAAGCGCATATGTGAAAACAAGCCTGAGCCTGCCGACAGACCTCTTCGAGTATCTGAAGGACAAGGCGGAAAAAAATGGGGGCACGCCGATCAGTCGGTTGGTCGCCCAAGCGATCAAAAAGCAAAAAGACAACGAGGGACGGAGGGCGCGGAAATGATCACCGTTGAGGAACTCGCCGAGGCCATCCACCTCGCACCCTTCACCGTTCGGAAATACGCACGGCAAAATATCATCCCGGCGTTCAAGGTGGGCCGCGACTGGCGGTTTAGGTCGCTGGAAGAGGTCACGAATTCGCTGGCCTGCACCAAGGGGAACAAAGCAGCCAAAGCCGCCGCGATGGCGATGAGGAGGGCCGCGTGATGAATCTCTACCTCTGCACCGCTAACGGAGTTTTCGGACCCTTCGGCGATTATGTTCACGCCAGCACGCCGGCCGAGGCGCGCTGGAAATTCTGGCGCTCATTCAAGGTGACGCCGTTTTCGGTGGTCTTCGAGAGGAGGGCGAAGTGATGGACTACGAGACGACACTCCGCTGCCTGGGCTACGCGCTCGACTTTATTCAGATCGTAACCGTGCCGGTCCTGTTGGCGGCACTCACATGGAGGCTCGCACGATGAGCGAGAAAACCTACCAGCTCACTCCCTTGGGTCTTTTTACCACGCACATCGGCGACGAAGCCCAAGCAAAAAAGGTCGCCGACGCCGTTGAACTTTACATGCGCCGAAGCGGGGTCGGGATGGCCATCGATAAAAACCGACTGGCTTTTGTCGAAATGGAACCCGTCGAGGAGGTCGTTCGATGACCGCCTGGCTTTCCGTGGAGGATCAAATGCCGGACTCGGACACCGATGTCATTGTGGCGGCTGAGGATGGTCATGTTGAGGCTGGGTTTCACGATGGCCGCGTCTGGCGGTGGCTGAACGCCTGCCGAGTCGAGCCAGACATTACGCACTGGATGCCGTTTCCCAACCCACCGGAGGACGCACGATGAGCGCCTTGGAGGGATTCATCTTGGCCCTGGTGACGCTCGGGTCGGTTTTCGCCGCTTACTGGAGCGGCCAGCAGACGATTTTGAACCGCTTCCGCGACATGGAGCAACGCCGCAAGGAACGCGAGCGCCGGTGGAGGGAATTCGATGACCAGGACTGAGCGCCATGGATCTCATCGAAAACGCCTCCGTGGACTCGAGCTTTTGCCACCTCTGCACGGCCGAGGGCAAGACCGTGGTGGCGCACCTCGTGGACAAAGACCTCGGGCCGCTCTGCGTGGACTGCTTCGCGGCGGCGCTCCGAGCCGAGACCGAGCTTCGGTGGAGCTGCCTGACTTACTCACCGTCGGACGAATGAGATACGCCGTTCGCGAATAGCAAACAATTTCCGCTTCGCCTGAGAGGGCAGGAGTCATGGGGGGCGCGCATCCCACACAACGCGCAACTACTTAGAAACAAAGAGTGACATGAATATCATCAAAGGAAAACAACAGCGGCCACAGCGGGTCGTTATTTACGGGGTGGAAAGCGTTGGCAAGTCCACCTTTGCGGCTCAATTCCCGAAGCCTCTCTTCCTCGACATCGAGGGCGGCACGGCCCACTTGGATGTTGACCGCGTGGCGGTGGACTCGTGGAAGCAACTCGGCGAGTGCATCGCGGAGGTGGGCAAAACGGATTACGGCACGGTCGTGATCGACTCGGCCGATTGGGCGGAGCGGTTGGCGGTCGAGGATTTGCTGGCGGCTAACAAGAAGCAATCGGTCGAGGATTTCGGTTTCGGCAAGGGGTGGGTCATGGCGGCCGAGAAGATTAGCCGGTTCCTCGGTGCCTTGGATCGCCTGATCGAGGGAGGCAAAAATGTGGTGGTTATCGCGCACAGCAAAGTGCAGCGCACCGAACCGCCGGACATCCTGGCAGCTTACGACCGTTATGAGTTGAAGCTCTCCAAACAATCCTCGCCGCTGGTTAAGGAGTGGGCCGATGAACTCTGGTTTTTCCGGTTCAAAACGAAATCGGTAACGAACGACGGCGGCAAGGCCAAGGGCATCGGCGGCAAGGAGCGCGTGATCTACACGACGCATTCGGCGGCTTACGACGCCAAGACCCGCTCGGGACTACCTGACGAGATTCCCATGGAGTGGTCTGCGGTCGCGCACCTCTTCCAGCCGGTGGCGAAACCCAAAACCTCGGCGCCTCCCGTGGAGATCATCGGCCGTGAGTCGGTGGCCGCCCTCGAGGACAACGAGGAGATCGTCAACGCTTTCCTCGTCGCTAACGGCTCGCTGACCGAGGGGCAGACCTGGCGTGACGCGGCTCCGAAACTCCGCCAGCAGATCGTGGCACGGCCCGAGGCTTTGGTCGCCAAGGCGAAGGCCGCTCAAATGGAGGTGGCGGCGTGATTAAGGAAATCTCCCCTTCCTCCCTGCCGAAGCTGGCCGAGTGCGCGCTCTTTACGGGCGCGCCGGGGGCCAGCGCGGCGGCCGAGCGTGGCACCTTGCTCGACAAAGCTCTCCGCGAGCTTTTCATGGATGACCCGACGACCTTCGACCTACTGAGCGCCGAGGATAAGAAGGCGGTGGAGTGGGGCGCGAATGAACTGCGCGTCCTTTCCGGTGGCTACCATGTCGAAACCCGCGAGGAGCATTTGGGCATGGAGGTGCCGGGGCTTTCCAAACCCGGCACCGCCGACGCGGTATGCGTTCGCGCCAAGTGGGTGGCGGACATCAAGACCGGCCAAGTGCGCAACTATCGCCAGCAGCTCGCCGCTTACAGCCTCGCGTGCATGCAGGAGCACTTTGCGGATTCGTGGACGGCGCATGTGGTCTATGTCGATCAGCGACTGCGTAGAACTTACGACTTCACCCGCGACCAAGCCGAGGCCACGGTTTCAAACCTCATCGCCGAGGCCTCGAGCCGCACGGCCGAGCCGACGCCTAATGAATACTGCGGCTGGTGCGCCAATTTCAATTCCTGCCGGGCCATCGTCCGCCAATCCTCCGAGGCTTTGGCTTTGGTTCATTCAAGCCGAACGCTTGAGGAACTCCGGTGGGAAATTTCTAGCGAGCCGCTGAAGCTCTCGGTGTTCGCCGCGAACTGGAAAGCCGCCGAGAAGCATCTGGCCGAACCGCTACTGGATCACCTCAAGGCGCGGCTCTCCGATGGGGAGGAAATCCCCGGATGGAAAGTCTCCAGCATGGCCGGCCGCGATTATGTCGAGGCCGATGCCATCGCCAAAGCCTCGGCCAATGTTTCCAAAGAAACCCTCATTCTCGCCCTCGGCGGGAAGATGTCGGGCAAGAACTTTCGCCAATTCTGCGCCGATTCCGGCGTGGAGGTGGATGAAACGGCGATCCGGACGGGCGCGCCGATCACTACGCTTCGTCAAATCAAAACCAAGAAATAACTTATGCCAACATATACACCAAAAACAGAAAACACAATTCAGACGGTTCCTCCGGGGCAATACAAAGTCCAAGTGGAATTTGCAGAAACAAAAATCGGACAACAATCTGGCAATGAATACATAAAAATGAAGCTTAGAGTTGCAATGCCGGACGGATCAAGAGGGCCAGTTGTTTTTGAAAACATGAGTTTCACAGCTAAGGCTGAGGTAATTACAAATGCAATCCGCGAATCTCTTGGCTTTGCGGTCATTTTGAATGAGCCGGTTAGCGTAGAACCGGAAGAGCTTATGGGAAGAACTGCGGTTGTAAAAATCAAAATTGATGATGATGGATACAACAAGGTTGCCAAGTGGATTTCACCCAAGGAGCTGTCAGCGGCAGCGACCAAGCCAGCACCCAAAACCTCAGCGGCGGAAGCGGACGAGATTCCGTTTTAACTACTAACCAATGGACCGGGTTTATTTTTTCCACAATGGCAACGAGTGCAAGATCGGATGCACGGAGAGGGACTTACGGCAAAGGCTGTGGGCTGCTCATGTGTGGTCTCCTCGGGCACTTGAAATCCTCGGCTGGGTGCAAACTCAGCCAGGGGAGAAAGCCATTCTGGAAAAACAAATTCACCTCGCTCTTGCCCATCTGCGGCTCGTGAAACCGAGCGGCAATGGCGAGTGGTTCAAACTCTCACGCAGTGAGGCATTAGAAACGATAAAAAAATATGAAGGAAATCAAAACAACTACACTTACGGCCACGCTTCGCGGCATCCGGCCTATCATGTTCGACCGCTACGCGGGAGACAACAAAACCAAGCTGCCGGTGATGGAGAAATTCTACACCACGGCGTCGGGCCATTTGGTCATTCCCGTCCTCAACCTTTACTCGCTACTGGCGGCGCAAAACACACCATCGGTGGCCAAGCGTTTTTACGGAAAGCAAGCGCGTGATGTTGCTCTTGGAGTCATGTCTTTTGTCTCAATCGAGGCCACCGGAGACGATCCGCTTAACGCTCAAATCTTCGACGCTGAGGGCAAGCCATACACCTTGCAAGACCCACGGATCGAAATCTTGCAGCATGTCGCAAGAGTCAAGGACGGAGTGCCCAATCCAAAAGAGCGGCCAATGCTTCCGACCGGGTGGCAAATCAAGCTGCAACTTACACACCAAGAAAACACCTTACTCACATCGGCATGCCTCCAAACCATGCTCGACCAAGGTGGAATCTTGGGGCTTGGAACATTTCGCCCAATCTTCGGCCGCTACACGGTTGAATGGCAATGATTTTTCAGTTTTTGGCGCGGCGAGGCGGGGCGAGGCGCGGCGGGGCGTGGCGGGGCGCGGCGGGGCGGGGCGCGGCGTGGCCGAGCTGGGCGTGGCAAGGCAAACACACTGCATCCTTTGGGGTGCAGCAGTTTGCCAAGGCGGGGCGCGGCGGGGCGGGGCTGGGCATGGCGCGGCGGGGCTGGGCGCGGCATGGCTTGGCAAGGCAAACACACGGCGCTTCACGGAGCGCCGCAGCTTGCCAATGCAAGAAAACCAAAAACTAAACAAACCAAATGCTCCCTGAAATCACCCTCCGCCTAGCGATTTGCGCGAATGCCTGCCCAATCGGGCCACGGCTCGAGCGCGGCGCGCCGATGCCGGCTTACCAGCACACCTACGCCCTCGAGGAGCGCGACCAGGCTGAGGCGGACATGCGGCGGGTGCGGGAATATGTCGAGCGGAACCAGAACACTATGAAGGGAAAGAAATAATATGGCAGGAGAATGGATCAAAGTAGAGAACCACCTACACGAGAAGGTCGAGGTGGCGGCGATTGCCGACCACACCGGCCTCGACCTCGACGCGGTGGTCGGGAAGCTCGTGAAGGTGTGGGCGTGGGCGTCACGGAATTGTCACGGTGACGGCGTGACATCTGTCACGGCCCTCCGTGTCATTCGTGAAATCACGCGCGTTGAGAACTTCGACGAAGCACTCTCAAATTGCGGGTGGATTCGCATCAAGGGCGACAAAATCGAGTTTGTAAACTTCGACCGCCACAATAGCCAAACCGCTAAAGAGCGTGGACTTGCCACTCAGAGAAAGTGGAAACAAAGAGCCAAAGAATCTGTCACGCCAGTGTCACGCTCACACCGTGACAAAAGCGTGACTAGAGAAGAGAAGAATAAAGAGCGGTCTTGCGACCGCTTCATCCCCACCTGCGTATGACAACGAGCGCAAAGATTATCCAGATGGCACCCAGCGTCCCATTGAACGAAACAGCAGAGAAGGCCGCGATCTCGTGCATCCTGCAAAACTTCGAGTGCCTGAGGGTGATGTCATGGCCGGAGGAATTGTTTTTTTACGAGGCGCACAAAATCATTTTGACCACGGCTAAGGAACTCGCCGACACCGGCATGGCGACCGATCCCTTCGCGGTGCAATCGCGGCTGGAGCAGAAGGGTCTGCTGGATGCCGTCGGGGGGATGCACAACTTCACCGAGCTGATGGATTTCATGCCCACGGGCGATGCCAAGACGGCGGCATGGCACCGGAGCGCGCTAATGGACGCGGCGAGGTATCGCCGGGCGCTCGCGGCGGTGCGTGAGGCTGAGGGGGCTTTCCTGCGACAGGAGGGAGACATTGCCAGCGTTTCGCTCGAGCTTTCGGAAGCGGCGATGATGGTGGACCGGCCGAGAGTTTCGACCAGAGACCTTCTGACGAAGCTCACGGAAGAACTCGAAAACCACACGCCTGCGGAGGCGTTTGGGACAGGGATCGAATGGCTGGACCGTGTGACGAATGGCGGCGTCAAGCGGGGGGAACTCCTGACGATCGGTGCGCCGACCTCGGGAGGCAAGTCGATCCTGCTCCTTCAGATGGCGGTGCAGGCGGTTCTGGCTGGCAAAAAGGTGGCGGTCTTCAGCTTGGAGATGCCGGCGACCCAAGTCCTCGCTCGCATGGTCTCGCACCTGGCGGGCTTCAATGTGGGCATCTTCCGAATGGCTGGGGCCAAGGGTTCGGTGAACAAGGACATGCTGGCGAAATTCAACTCGGCGTCGTCTTTGCTTTCGCAGTCGGGCCTCGTGGTCGAGTCGGGCTTCACCGACATGGAATCAATCGATGCCTCGGCGCGTGACCTTGCAGGCAAGGGAAACGCTGACCTCGTGATCGTGGACTATGTGCAACTCGTTCACTTGAGAGCCATGGCCTCGAACGAGACACGCGAGCAGCATGTCTCGGAGATCACCCGGCGGCTCAAGGCGCTGGCCTTGCAGCTCAACATCGCGGTCGCCACGGCGTCCCAGCTCAACGAGGACGGCAAACTGCGCGAGTCCCGCGCCATCGGGATGCACAGCGATCATGTGTGGATGATCAAGCACGAGGACAAGTCGTTCATTTCACTAGACAAAAACCGCGACGGCGAGCGCGGCCACGCGGTGCCGGTCCACATGGACGGCTCCCTCGCCAAATTTACCCAACTACAACAATCATGAAACTATACATCGGAATCGACCCTGGCCTGAGCGGCGGCATCGCATTCATCCCAACCACCGGCGAACCATGGGCGCACAAGATGCCCGAGACCGACCGCGACCTCATCGACCTCCTTCGGGACTCGATCAATATGTTCGAGGCGCGGGCCACGCTGGAGTTAGTTCACAGCAGTCCGCAGATGGGCGTGAAATCGGCTTTCACCTTCGGCGAGGGGTTCGGGCGCTTGCAGATGGCTCTGACCGCGCTTGGCGTCCCTTACGAGCGCGTGCGGCCTGCCATGTGGCAGAAGGCAATGGGGTGTTTGACCAAGGGAGACAAGAATGTGTCGAAGCGCCGGGCGCAGGAGCTTTTCCCCGCCATCAAGGTCACGCACGCCATCGCGGACGCTTTGTTGATTGGGGAATACGCCAGGAGGGCGGCGAAATGACCAAGAACGCCGACCATGACTACGGCTACCGCGCGCTGGCCGCTCGGATCATACTCGACGCCTACGAGGACATCGACCGAAAGACCGACTACAAAAGCCAATACGCCACCATGGTCGCGCAGGATGCCAAAGACAGCGCGGTCCGGTTTTTCAAAAGCCCTTGGTTTTTAGAAATCGCCGAGGGCTTAAAACTCTCCGGACCCAAAATCAAAACCGCCGCATTAAAATGAACCCACACGCCCACCCAACATTTCCAACCGAGGCCGAAAGGCTCCACGCGGCCGGTGCGGTTTACCATCACGACTACGCGGGCGAGATCGACACCGAGGAGGAGATCCTTGCCGACATGTTAGGCGTCACGCCCAGGCAGGCGAGGGGAGTGATGGAGCACACTGAGGCCGAGGTCCGGCGCTCGCAATCGCTCATCCTCGGCAAAGTGGTCGGCATGCTCCTCGAGACGAGCAACCTGCCGGTTATGGCCCACGCGCTGGCATTCGCGGCCGGCCTCGATCAGCTCAATGGCAAACGCTCCCAGGCTGAAGTCGCGCGGGAGTTGGGCGTTACCCGCGCGCTGGTCAGCCATTATGTCATTGGGGTGCGAGATGTCCTAAGCGGCAAGCGTGAGACATTCGACTGCACCAAATTCCGCAAATCCAATTCCTCCCGAAAGACCTTTCGAGACAAGGCGCTGTCGCCATTCCTCGAAGCCAAGCGCGCGGCTATGGCACGCAAGAAACAACAAACACCAAACACCACATGCAACTGATCGA
>Ga0315903_10001385_pt1 | contig 36652 bp, 36 predicted proteins | sample LakEriMetagenome_7_FD_203524 | JGI IMG/M metagenome (GOLD analysis project Ga0315903, IMG submission 203524) | Freshwater fungal communities from buoy surface, Lake Erie, Ohio, United States - Buoy 2 MA119 | ecosystem: Environmental > Aquatic > Freshwater > Lake | place: USA: Lake Erie, Ohio...
TTTATATAAAGCCTGGCAACGACCTACTCTTCCGTGCCTTAAGACAAAGTACCATTGGCGCTAAAGGGCTTAACTGCCGAGTTCGGAATGGGATCGGGTGTTACTCCTTTGCAATAATCACCAGGCATTGACTAAATACTATTTAACTTAAAAAAAGTAAATGATTATTTAACTATCTTTGCATTGATAAGTTAAATATTTGACTTATCTGGTTGCAAATTAAATTTTTTTGGTTTGAAGGTTTTTTCTATTCAATACAATACCTAATAATAACCATAAAAATAAACCATTCCAGGATGTATAAAAACTTCCTGAAGTTTTAATTGGCCATAAAATTAAAAAAATAGACACGGAACATGATATAATAACTAAAGTATTCATATCATTTAATTTTAGCTTTATTCTTCCAAATATTTTTTTAAAAAAATTTAAAAAAAATAATAAAAAAAGAAATAAACCAATCAGGCCTGTTTCGCTTAAAAGCTCCAAATATAAATTATGTGGGTGCGTAGAACAAAGCTGATGGGGATTCTTTGGATTAATATCAATTAATTCCAAGTCGCAATTAACTCTAAAATTTTTAAGACCATAACCAGTTAATGGTTTTTTTTCCCAAAGTCTATAGGCAGAGTTATATAATTTTCCCCAACTACTATCTGCAAAATTAGTTACTACTGATAGAAAATCTATGTATCTGGTTTCAACAGTCTTTGAAATATTGAAAGTTGCAATAAAGATTAAAAATATAAGAAAAAATAATGAAAATATTTTTTTTAATTCATTTTTATAAAATAAAATAACCAGTAATAATATTATACTTAGACTAGTAATAAAAATAAAATTCATTCTCTCTCCGGTAAGTAAAGTGGCAACAAAAATAAAAATTAAACTTATAATTAAAAAGAATTTTTTCATTTTTTCTAATTTTGTAAAAAAGATAGCAAAAAAAATTAAAGCTAAAATAGGAGCGAAAATTTGCGCCAAAAATGAGCCCGCAACTAATTCTTTTCCTAAAACACCAGAAAGTCTGCCCTCCTGATGTTGCTCAAAACCAAAAATATTGACTGTAAAGAAGAATTGAAAGTAAATATCTAAAGAAAAAATAATCACAATGATAAACCAAAATTTAATAACCTTATTAAATTCAATCTCTTTAAAAGCATAGAAGCCAATAGCTAAAGCAAAAAGAAAAAATCTAATAAGACCAAAAGATGCTTGAAAAGAAGCAGTAAAATCTGTCGCAAAAAAACTATTTAAAATTAAATAAATCCAAAATAAAAAAAATATTTTAACAAATGATAATTTAAACCATGTAAAATTTTTTTTTTTTAACGTTAACAATAAAAATAAAATCGAAAAAAGTACGCTAATAAAATTAACAAAAAAAGTACCTGATAGAAAAACAACTGGCAAAACAAGAATACAGTAATCTAAAATTTTTTGACAACTAATTTTTTTAAAAAAAAGCATACAAATTTAATTATTGGATTAACATATAAATTAAAAAATTATTATATCTTTAATAAAAATTGACTAAAGTTATTTAATAGAATACCACATCTGTAATAAAAAATCGCGGGGTGGAGCAGTCTGGTAGCTCGTCAGGCTCATAACCTGAAGGTCCTTGGTTCAAATCCAAGCCCCGCAACCAATTTTAAAAAAAAAAATAATAGTATGATAACTAATAAAAAAATATTTTGAAAAAAAGTAACTAAAAGAGAAGCCTTAATTGAAATTTCTTGACTTATAAAAAAAAAAGAAAATAAAAATGGCATAAAAAACTCTCTAACACCAGCCCCACCAAAGGGCACTGCAATTAACGAAAGGACTATACTCAATATAGGAACTATAACCAAAAATTTAAAAAAATTAATTTCAATAAACTCATTAAAAACTAAATAATAAATAATTGATGAATTAAGTTGAATTAATATAGTTAATAAAACAATAAAAATTATCTTTTTTTTTTCATGCAATAATAATTTTAAAAATTTTTTTACTCTAAACATATATAAATTTATAATTGGTAGATTTAATATCAAATTTATTAAATTTTTTTTTGAAAAATAAAAAATAAAAAAAATAAATAGTATTATAGAAAATTGATTTTGTTTAAAAAAAAAAATCAAAATTAATGATGGAATAAATAAAGAGGTAATTAAAGATAAAATTTTTTCATAAATAATTATTATAGAATAGTCCGTCCTTGGTAATCTAGAACCTGCTGAAGAGTTTATTTTATAAAATTCCCCTGCAAATGAAAATAGAAAATTTGAAAAAATAGAGCCAAATAAATTATATTTTATAGATGTAAAAAAAAAATATTTTTTTGTAAATATTTTAATTATATAAAAAGATCTAAGGGATATTATAAAATATGAAAATAATATAAGAAATAAAACAGTAAAAAGTAAATGATAATTAAAATTATTACTAAAATAATCTAAAAAATAATTAAATATCTCAACTACTTTAATATCAAATTGATATATGGCTAATAGAAAGAAAAAAATGACTAATATAAATTTAATTATCGTCATAATAAATTAGTTTTTTTATGAAAATACTTCATTGTGTTGAATATTACTACCCACATATTGGAGGTGCAGAAAAACATGTACAAATATTATCTGAAAGATATTCTAAATTAGGTCACGAGTGCCATGTAGCAACAACCAAAATTAATTACAGAAAATTTAAAAGAATAAATAAAGTAAAAATTATAGAATTTGACATTAAAGGTAACTCGGTACGAGGTTATCAAGGAGATACATCAGTTTATCAAGAATTTTTACTAAATAATAACTATGATTTAATAGTATTCTATGCTGCGCAGCAATGGAGCTTTGACTTATCGATAGAAATTCTGGAAAAAATCAAGGCGAGAAAAATATTTATACCATGTGGATTTTCTAAATTAAATAAAATTATCTATAAATTATATTATAGAAACTTAATTTTAAAAATAAATCAATTCGATAAAATAATATGTTTTAGTAAATCTTTGCAAGATTACTTATTTCTCAAAAATATTTATAAAAAAAAAATTGACGTAATTTATAATGGAGCATTTCAAATAAAAAAGAAGAAAAAAATATTTAAAAACAAATTTCAAGATAAGACTAATAATATAACTTTAATTAATATTGCCAATTTTAAATTTAATAAAGGTCAACATAATGTTCTTAACGTTGTAGAAAAGCTAGCATTTAAAAAATTTTCTTTATTTTTAATCGGAACTAATATTAAAAAAAATTTATACTATTTATATATAAAAATTAAAATTTTTTTTATCTTAAAGAATAATTCAAATGCTGAAATCAAAATAATTAATAATGCTACTCAAAAAGAAATAGGAAGTGCTTATAATGAGTGCGACTATTTTATAAGTGGCTCAAATATTGAATGCTCACCGCTAGTATTGTTTGAAACTTTAGCCGCTAAAAAAATATATTTAGGTAAACCGGTTGGAAATGTAAAAGAGATTATAGACAAAGTAAAATTTGGCTACTACAGCATTAACCTAAGTAATATCACAAAAAAATTAGATTATTATATAACTAACAAATACCATGAAAATGAAATTATCAAAAAAAAAATATTTAGAAAATATTTAAAATATTTTAATTGGAAAATTTTACTAAGAAAATATCAAAAAATATGTTTATATAAAAATTAATTTTTAAGTTCTAAAAAAATAAATTAAATAATTTATTTTTTTAAAATTTTTTTTAATCTTTCTTCCCAGAAAAGAGAAGTATAAATACTTCGCTTTAAATCTACAATTTTATTTAAATTAAAATTAATTTTTTTAATTAGGTTTTTATTATCACTAATAGCTACAGCAACATCACCTTTTCTTCTGTTTTTAATATTAATCTTTATTTTTTTTCCTGATACCTCTTCAAATTTTTTTATAACTTCAAACACAGAGTAACCATATCCATAACCACAATTTAGAATAAGTGAATTTTTCTTAGAAAGATTTTTCAAGCACATTATATGTATGTCTGAAAGATCATTAACATCAATATAATCTCTTATTGCCGAACCATCTGGTGTAGAATAATCGTTTCCGTACACATCAATCTCGTATTTTTTATTTATAATACTTTTTGATAAATTTTTAAAAAGCTGTCCTCCTGAATAAGAACATCCGGTTCTTATTTCAGAGTCTGCGCCAACAACATTAAAATACCTTAGTATAGCAAAATTAAATTTTGCTAATTTTGAGTAGTTGATAATAATATTTTCTGCCAAATATTTTGTCTTGCCATAAATACTTTCAGGATTTTGAAAAAAAGTTTCATTAATTTTTCCATTTAAATTTCCATAAGTTGCACATGTGGAAGAAAAAATAATATTTTTAACGTTACTATTAATTGCAGATTTAATTAACGAAAATGTTCCTTCAACATTATTTGAATAATATTTTTCCGGGAAGATCATTGACTCTTCTACACTTAATGAAGCGGCCAGATGAATAATGTTGTTAATTTTATTTTTTTTTAAAATATGAGATATTTTTTTTTCATCTCTTATATCTAATTTAAAAAAATTAACTTTTTTATCTAATAAAAATTTGAAACCAGTCTGAAGATTATCAACCACAAATACTTGATAATCTTTTCTTAACAAATCTATTGATATTTTACTTCCAATGTACCCCGCCCCTCCAGTTACTAAAATGTTTCTATTATTTTTATTCATAACAATAATTTAAGATGAGACTTGCTTGTACAAATAGTTTACACACTGATGTAAATTATTAAAATGTTTTTTTTGTTTTATGCTTTTAGATAAACTAATATTATTAATAATTATTGGCTTCATTCCAGAATTAACAGCTAAATTATAATCTACCAATGAATTTCCAATAAAATAAGATTTTTTTAAATCAATATTAAATTTTTTTTCTGCTTTTTTTATCAATCCTAATTTTGGCTTTCTACAAAAACATTTTATTTTATATTTTTTCAACTCTCCTTTAAAACCTTTTTCTGGATGATGAGGACAATATAAAATATCATCGAAATAAGCGCCTCCATAACCCACTAGTGTCTCCATTTTAGCATGAGTAAATTTAACAAAATCCTCTTTTACAAACCCTTTTGCAATAGCTGGTTGATTGGTAATTACTATACATAAATAATTCATCTTATTAATTTTTCTTATTGCCTCTGCTGTCCTTGGATAAAAATTGCACGGATTAGAATAAATATTATATTTTTCTTTATTAATAACGCCATCCCTATCGAGAAAAATTGCTGACATTTTATTATTTAAATTTCTTTTGAAGGGCAATCTTAATTTTATATCTTTTTGAACTTGAAAATATCTATCTGGAGTCCCCACATCTTTTACGTACTCACGTGAATGATAAGCAAAAATTCTATATTTTTTTTTATTAATTAATTTTTCAATTAAATTTTTAGACAAATCTTGAAAAGTATTTTTTTTTAATAATTTTAATAATCTTGTCTTAACCAAATATATTCCCGCTGAAGCTAAGTTTCTTACATACAATCTTTTTTTTCTATTTTTTGAATAGAATTTTATTACTCTACTATTTACATCGGTAGCAATTAAATCACTATCATAAGGATGATTATTAGGATGGGCAAATAAAGTAATGTCTGATTTTTTAGATTTATGAAAAGTTATAAATTTTTTAAAATTAACATTAGCCAAAACATCACCCATAATAACTAGAATATTTTTATCTTTTTTATTTTCTATAATTTTTAAAGCACCTCCGGTACCTAAAGGTTTAGATTCTAAAAAATAATTAACCTTTATTCTATTATTTTTTAAATAATGAATAATTTTGTCACTACCAAAACCTAAAAATAAAAAAATTTTTTTAAAATTAAAATCCTTGCACTGATTAATAAAGTTATCTAACAGGTTATAATCTTTAAATTTAATCAATAATTTTGGCTTTTTTGAAAATTTTATAAATCTAGATCCTTTTCCTCCTGCTAAAATTGCAATTAACATAAAATAAATTAATAATTATTTGATATTACTTCTTAAAAAATTAGAGTACAAAAAATTTAAAAAAGATTTTGGTAATAAGAAAACTGCTGATCTGAAAAATGCCAAAAATAATATACTTGCAAAATTATAAAAGTTAATTTTTTTACATTTGTATAAAAATACTAAATAATTCTTATAATATTTAAACCCAGATCTTCTAGAAATAAAATTATTATTAACAGTTGAAGTGCAGAGAATTTTATTTAAATTCATAAATTTAAATTTGAAAAAACTCATTCTAATCCAAAGATAGTAATCCTCGTAATAACTGACATTTTGATAATTGCCCGCTTTAATTACTGAGTGCTTTTTAAACATAACAGTTGGATGATTAAATGGATTCCTAAAAAATAAATATTTTCTTATTTTAAAGTTACTGGATGGGTTGATTCTAATCTTTGTATCTTTATTATATAATTCTAACAAATTTGATCCCAAAACGTCCGGTTTGTCCTTTTTCATAATTTTCAACTGATAATAAAACCTTAATTTATTACTTTCATCGTCCGCGTCCATTCTTGCAACTATATTAAACTTTGCCAATCTAACAGCTTTAGCAAGAGATTTGCCCAAGCCAACATTAATTGGATTTACAATAATAGTAACGATGATTGGCAATTTTTTTTTAAGTTTTTCTACAAAATTTTTTATTTTAAAAGAAACGGGGCCATCGTAAATTATTAAAATTTCTGATGGCATAACATTTTGATAAATTATACTTAAAATGCTTTTTTTAAATTCAATATAACTATTTTTTTTATAGACCGGTAAAATAACTGAAAACTTTTCCTGAAATTTAGATAACTTTTTTAAATATGTTTCTGAATCTATTCTCATAAGTATGATATTTTATAGTTTTTTTATAAGCATTATTAATAATTCTCTCTCTTGCTTCTTTGTTATTTAAATAAAAATAAATTTTACTTTTTAAATCTAAATAATCAGAAAATGTGACAACCTCATTTTTGAGATTATAAAACTTATTTAAATCATTAACCTCTTCAGAAATTAAAAATCCTTTACATCCTATAATTTCAAATATCCTACCTTTTATTTGCTTAGTATTTTTTTTAAATAAAATCCTAATATTTTGTATTATGTCTGAAATACTATAAATTTTTATACTATACTTTGTTTTAAAAAAAAAAATTTTAATAAAAGATTTTATATTAAATCCAAAGGAAGATGAGGTAAAATTTATATTTATTTTAGAATTACGGAAAACATTAATCATTTCATTAAAACTTATTTTTCCATTTTTCCATCCAAAACCTCTACAATAAATATTTAAACCTAATTTTTTTAATTTATTAATATAAAATTTTCTATTTGAATGCGGTTGTCCTACAAAACTAACCTCGTAAAGAAGTTTTGAAGTTTTAGTATTAGGTTTGTAAATAAAATGATTAAATCCCCATTGGGATAAAATAACATTTTTAAAACCCAATTCTTTATATCTATAATATGAATTCCTATCTGTGGTAACTATCCAATTAAAAAATGGGGCTTTTTTAACGCCGTAACTATCAAATCTCCAATGATCATCGGACATCCAAGCTACGCTAACAATATCTTTTTTGTTTTTAATATAATCTAAGGTTTCGTCTTTAAATTCATCTTTAAAAAGAACAAAAAATGCTAAATCAAAATTACTCTTATCAATTATATTTATTGCTTTATTATTAAATCCTTCTTTTCCAATCTTATTAAATAAATCAGTTCTATAATTAAAAACATTATGTTTTTTTTTATCCATGAATATTAAAGATTTATAAAAATTATAATATTCATATGAGTATCCTCTTTTTTTATCTCCATAATCATATTGATAACCAGAGTAGAAAATATTCATAACTAAAGATTTATTTGGATTCTTAAATTAATATAAAAATAATCACTTAACTCTTCTTACTTTGATATGAAATCATATCAGTAATCATTTGATCAAAACTGATTTTTGGTTTCCATTTTATAATTTTTTGCGATTTTAATGAATTTCCCACTAATATATTTACTTCGTTAGGTCTAAAATATCTTTTATCAATTTTTACAATAATTTGATTATTATTTGAATTGATACCAACTTCTTTTAAGCCTATTCCTCTCCATTTAATTTTAATGCCTAATTTATAAAAAGTTTTCTCAACAAACTGTCTAACCGAATGTCCTTTTCCCGTAGAGACAAGAAAGTCACCAGGTTTTTTTTGCTGCAATATTTTCCACATTGCCTCAACGTAATCCCTAGCATCCCCCCAATCTCTAATTGCATTTAAGTTTCCTAAATAAAGTACTTTTTGTTTTTTTTTGACAATATTTACAGCTGCCGCTACTATTTTTTTTGTAACGAAGGTCTCTCCCCTAGCATAACTTTCATGATTGAACAAAACTCCATTACTTGCAAAAATATTATATGCGGATCTATATGATTTGGTTATCCAATGCGCATAAAGTTTAGCAACAGCATAAGGACTGTTGGGCTTAAATTCTGTTTTTTCATTCTGTGGTGGCTTGGAGTCCCCAAACATTTCTGAGGTAGAAGCTTGATAAAATTTTATTTTATTTTTTAAATTTAATATTCTAATTGCCTCTAGAATTCTAAGAGTTCCTAAAGCATCAGCGTTTGCCGTATATTCTGGCGTTTCAAAACTAACCTTCACATGACTTTGTGCTGCAAGGTTATAAATCTCCTGAGGTTTTGTTTTTTGAATTATAGAAATAATATTAGTAGAATCTGTTAAATCTCCATAATGAAGTAACAGATTGGTATTTCGTTCATGCAAATCTTTATAAATATCATCTATTCTTTCAGTATTAAAAGATGAGCTCCTTCTTTTAACTCCATGAACTATGTAATTTTTCTTGAGTAACAAACGAGCAAGTAGAGAACCATCTTGTCCAGTTATTCCAAATATTAAAGCAACTTTTTTCATCTAATGAGTAATTTTAATACTATTCTCAGTTAAAAATAATAATAGTATATTTGAATAATACTACAGCAAATTAAATGAATATACTACCCGATATCACTTATTTTATTATTATTTTACTTATTTCATATGGTTTAATTAATTTTTATATAAAATTTTGTATTGATAAAAATATTTTTGATATTCCAAAAAACTTATCTAAAAATATAAATAAAAAAACAATTCCTACATCAGCTGGTATTGTAATTTTTTTTATTTTTATTTTTTTTATTTTTATTTTTTATTTATTTAATAAAAAATATTTTATTTCGATCCCTAGACCCGAAGTATTAATTGGCTCAATAATACTACTTGGGGCCATATCCTTCGCCGATGATCTAAAATCCATTAATCCTATTTATAGATTTATTTTTCAAACCATTATCGTTTTTTTATCCTTAACAACTTTGGAAAGTCACGTGATCAAATCTATACCATTTAAACTAAGTCTAATCGTAATTATTTATTTTTGGATATATTATATAAATATTATTAACTTTATTGATGGAATAGATGGATTTGCGATATCCCATGTAATTTTTGTATGTTTGGCTACAATAATTTCATGTCAAATTTCTAATTTAGACATAATAGAAAAATATTTTTTTTTAATACTTCTTCCCATTTCAATAGGATTTTTAATTCTAAACAAACCCCCAGCAAAAGTTTTTATGGGAGATAGCGGAAGTATTGTTTTTGGGTATTTAATCGGTTGGTTAGCAATAAGATTAGTGCAGAATGATTTATGGTTCGTATCGTTAATAATTATCATGTACCCTGTGCTTGATGTCACTTTAACAATTTTAACAAAAATTTCTAAAGGTAAAAAGCCATGGGAAAGATTATTTGATTATTTTTTTTTACAAGGAGTAAAAAATAAAAAGATTTCGCACTTAAAAACAATAATGTTATTCAATTTACACAATGTTATTTCATTAATACTTGTAATATTAAGTTTTAAAATCAATCCGATTTATACAGTTGCGCTAGCTTTTATTAGCAGCACAATTTTGATAATGAAATATAATCAATATAAAATTAAATAGCAGTTTTAATTTCCTCTTCTTTTAAAGAATAACAATAAATAAAAACAAAATATTGATACACAAACCAAACATATCTATGAGTAGAATAACTCGGTAGAGTAAAAATTAGTAAAATAAAAAATACTGCAAAAAAAAGATTCATATTTTTAATAAAAGATTTTTTTAAAAAAATTAAAATACATAGAATAAAAAATAAAATCTGAGAAAAGTAAGCAAATATAGTTTCATAAGAGGATAGGTTTATTTTCTGGAAAGCGCCACCAAACAAAGTTAAAAAAAATTTAAAAGGGTAAATAAGAAAAAAGAATCCATTCATACAAGCATTAAATAAAAAAAGAGTTACACCCAGTGAGTTAGATGTTTGCATCGAAATAACATCGTTTTTAGAACTGTAAAACCAATAATAATTAGGAAGTATACTAGAAAGTGCTATTACAAAAAAAGACAAATAAACAATCTTACAAAATATATCTTCAGTTATTTTTATTAAAAAAAATTTTAAAAAAAAATTAATTAAAAAAATATGTAATAAATAAAATAAAAAAAATTTAAAATTTAACAAATGCGAATTTAATACTGGATTTACATGATTTGAAAAATCACCTACAAAATTTGCAAAAAAACTTATACCTATTGTTTTGTAAGTGAGAAATAAAAAAAATACTAATATTGAGTATATAAAAACTGTAAAAAAAAATTTCGATTTCTTTATAAAATAAATATTAAATTTTAAAAAATAATCAGAATTAATAAAGAAAATAATCAAAATTAATAAAGACAATTCGTTTCTAGAAAAAATAGAAAAAAAGATAGCTATAAATAAAAATTTATATTCTTTTTTCAAATAATAAAGCAGTAATGAATTAAAAGAAAAGAAACATAAAATTTCTTTATTTGGCAAAGACAACGATCCTAAAATTATAATATTTAAAAAACTAAAAATTAAATAAATTGTTAGTATTTTTTTTTTAAAAAAATTAGAAAATTGAAGAATAAAATATAAATAGAAAATAAAATTAAAAATATATAATACAAAAATATTTCCGCCAACTAAGGATAGATAGTAATTTACATTATTATTATTATCAGGATAAAACCTAGCTCCCTGATAATGATTATAATTATCATTAAAATTTAAAAAGTAATTAATAAAGATATCAATCAGATTGATCTGCTTAAAATTATGAAAATATTGATAAGAGTCTGCTACAGCTGAATTGGCACCAAAATTAGAAAATATAATACTCTTTTGATTATATAAAAAATTTAAGTTCTCTATTAAAAAAAAGGTACTTAAAATAAATGTTACTGAAAAGAAAATAATTTTTTTTTTATCCATAAATAAATTTCCTTACTTTTCTTATAAAAAAATATTTTAAAATTAAAAAATAATCATAAATTTTTATACTAGAAAAAATATTAACAATAACTTTATAGTTTAATTCAAATTTAAATATTAAAATTATTTTTATTACGATAATTTTTATATATAAATTGTTAAGTGGAAATTTTTTTTTAATTAAATTATTTAGTACTAAAAAATTGTTTAAGAAAAATAAATAGCGGTTTTGTTTTAAACTGGAATTATAGATTATTCTATTTTGCATCGAATACGAATAATTATGATATCTGTGAAAATATAAAAATTTATTTACTGCTCCTATTTTAATTTGATTATAAAAACATTTTAAATAAAAATTATAATCTTCAGGAAAGATTGTATGTCTCAAATTGGTCTCTAAATAATTAATTTTTTTTTTTAAAATATCTTTTTTAAAAATAATTGAACCATGCGCAAATGGAGATCCTGTTAATAAATGAAGAAAAAAATGTTTATTATTTAGCGGAGCTAAATTTTTTTCAAAAACTTTTTTATCTCTATTCATTCTTTTGAAATGACACCCAACTAAATCTAATTTTTTTCTAAAAATTAGATCAACCTGATATTCAAATCTCTTTGGATCAGATATGTCATCACCATCCATCCTGGCTATAAGTTGAACTTTTTTATTTTTTTGACAAAAATCTAATAATTTTTGAGAGGCATTTATAATTCCTGAATTTTTTTGGTAAGAGTAAATAATTTTTTTATTATTTGAAAATACCTTTTTATATAAATTGTGCCATTTTATTTCAGAGCCATCATTAAGAATATAGATAACAAAGTTTTTATAAGTTTGATTTAATATAGACTCAACTGATTCAAAGAGATAATTGCCATCATTAAAAGTTGGAATACAAACCCCAATTAATGGTTGCGATTTTCTCATTCTTAATAATATATAATAAATAAGTTATGCAAAACAAAATATTCATAGCAGGACATAATGGGATGGTCGGAAGCTCTGTATTAAGACTTTTTAAAAAAGAATTTAAAGAATCAAAAATTTACACTGCAAATAAAAATAAATTAAATTTATTAAATCAAAGTCAAGTTTACAAATTTATTAAAAAAAATAAATTCGATTCTATTATAATTTGCGCCGCTAGAGCTGGGGGCATTTATGCAAATAATACTAAAAAGGCTGATTTTATTTTTGAAAATTTAGAAATTCAAAATAATTTGATAAGAGCTGCATTTTTGTTTAATGTACAAAAATTAATATTTTTAGGATCTTCTTGCATTTATCCAAAGGTTTGTCCTCAACCTATGAAAGAAGAGTATCTATTAACGGGACCACTTGAAGAAACAAATAAATCATATTCTGTTGCTAAAATTGCAGGAATAAATTTATGCAATTCCTACAGAGACCAATACAAATCGGATTTTAGATGCATAATGCCTACTAACTTGTATGGCATAAATGATAAGTTTGATGAAAAAGATTCACATGTTATTCCAGCTCTGATTAAAAAATTTCACAATGCAAAAATTAATAAGGATAAATATGTTACTGTTTGGGGGTCTGGAAATATTTACAGGGACTTTTTATATGTGGATGATTTATCAGAAGCAATTTTAAAAGTTTTCAAACTAAATAAAAAAAAATACGAAGAAATAACTAAGAATATATCCCATATTAACGTTGGTTCTGGCAAAGAGTTAACTATAAAAAAACTTGTTTATAAAATTAAATCAATTGTTAATTATAATGGAAAAATAAGGTTCAATACATCAATGCCAGATGGAATGAGAAAAAAACTGTTAGATATAACGAGAATAAAAAAATTAGGATGGAAACCAAAAATTAATTTAAACGATGGACTTTTAAAAGCATATGAATATTACAAAAAAAACTTATAAAAGATAATTACTAGAATTAAAAAAATATGATTTTAAATAAAATTATCCAGAATAAAGTTACAGAAAGTATTAATGTCAAAAAAAAAATAATAGAAAACAATATTCCAGACATAATTAATGCTTCAAATATTTGTATCAAAGGATTAAAAAAAGGTGGCAAATTAATATTTTGTGGAAATGGTGGGTCAGCAAGCGACTCTCAGCATCTTGCAACTGAAATGCTTGTTAGATTAAACCCAAATATTAATAGAAAACCTATCTCGGCTATATCTTTGAATCTAGATTCTGTATCAATGTCAGCGCACTCTAATGATTATGATTATAATACTTATCTTTCTAGAATGTTGTCTGGTTTGGGGAAAAAAGATGACATTTTGATTGTCATATCAACTTCCGGGAATTCAAAAAATATTCTAAATGTTTTAAAGCAAGCAAGGAAAATGAAAATAACCTCTATATCTTTTTTGGGAAATAAAGGAGGAAAAGCAAAAAAATTTTGCAAAAATAGTATAATAGTTGAATCGAATAATACCGCTAGAATACAAGAAGCTCATATATGCATAGGACATATTCTTATGGATATTATTGAGGTAAAAATGATGAGGGTATGATTGAAAAATTAGATGTTTCAATTTTAATAACTACTAAAAATTATTCAAAAATAGAAAAGCAGTACAAAAATTTCAAAAATTCATCTTTAAAATTTGAAATTATCGTAGTTGGTCCGTCTGATTACTTTTCTAAAAATTCACATTTTAAATTCTTTGAAAGCTACTGTAAGCCTGTTCAATGTATGCAAATTGCTCTTAATGAAGCTAACGGTGAATGGATTATAATTTGGGCTGATGATGTATTTTTTTATAAATTAAAAAATAAAAATCTTGATCAACTTATTAATCTAGCAAAAAAAAATAAAAGCAAATTAATCTCTTTAAGACTTATAAATAAAATAAATAAAGATTTAGAATCTCATAGACTAATTAATGATGATATAAAAACACCTTTAATGCCCATTGCTACTCCTATAAAAAAGAGTGAAATAAAAAAAATAGGAGGTTTTAATAAAGGTTTTATTGCCACATTATTTGACTTAGATTTGTATTTAAGAATGATGCGTTCAGGCTATAAGGTCAAATTCTCTAGAATTTGTATTAAAGAACATATAAGTTTAAATTACTCTCTTAATCAAGACTACCACATTTATGATAGAAAATATTTATCTTCTATCTGGAATAACAAAAATAATAAATTAACAAGTTTTAATAGCAAAGAATTACATATACCTCAGGGTCCAAAAGGAAGGTGGTTATTTAATAATAAATATTTTTATAAATATATTTTGTTATTATATTTTTTAATATTTAAAAAAATTTTTCCAGTTTATAAAATTAAACCTTATTTTTATAAAATAAAGAATGATTACTTAGATAATTTATTTCAAAAAATATAATTACACTTTTTTAAACCAAAAATTGCAGCCGTAATTGTTATTAAAAGCCTTTCCGGATAAAATTCTTTGTCAAAATAGATCCATTTTCACTAATAAAATAGATTTCTATTAATGAGCGACATTTAAAATATCGAATAATATCATATGGGTAAACTCTAATAGAGTTAAAATGAAAATTTTAAGTTTAACAATATTAATCATGAGTAAAAATCTTGATTACATTACAGAGACACTAAATTAAGAAAAAAATATTATATATACTTAAAAGGAATTTCTTTTTTTGGATTTGACATAAATGGATTTTTAGGATGGCCAGCTGCAAACCCACCGTAAAGTGGCTTTTTTATTCGTATCGATGGCTGAATAGTAATCTCAATAGTATCGCGATCTTTTAAAGGAAACTTGGCACCATGATATAAATGATTAGTATCTAATAAAACTATTGGATCCTTGCCTTTTATAGAGTAAATTAAATTTTTCGTTTCTGGATCGACTATATCAAGCGCTCCATGACTACTTAAAAAAAAACCTTTATAAATCATAATTTTAATAGTTTTGTGAGGAAACATGTCGTAATGACAACCAACTTCTGATTTCAAGTTTTTTTGAGAATTTGCTAAATACCTCCACAATCTCAGATTGGTAATCCGATAATTCGTTTTAAAATAAAATTTAATTAAATTATCAAAATATTCATCTTTTCTCAAATATTGGTCAAGTTTATCCATTATTAATTCTGGAATGTCATAAACATGCTGCTGACTATCAACTAAAGTAATTTTATTATGAAAAGTATAATTATCTAAATGACAGACAATTGGGGTTCTGTTTTTATTTTCTAAATCATTATTCAAATATTCAAATAATTCATAGGGAAATTCATTTTTTTTTAAAATTCTTTTATAAAAACCGTTTTTTTTGAAAAAAGTTGTGACTTTGTTTTTTTTAATTTTAATAAAAAAATTAATAAAAGATGCAAGCAATAAATATGAAAGATGCAATACGAATATTAAATTCCTTCTCAACACATAAACATAATAAGGATTAAAGTGATAAAAATTATATATAAATAATTTTTTTTTAAGAAAACTCTTAATATTTTTTTTTAAACCAAAAACAACCGCAGCCATAATTATTATTTTTTATTTTACTGATTTTAGGAAACAATTCTATCCCTAAATAAAATCCATCATCGCTAATAAAAGAAAACTCTTTTAATGATAAACAACTAAAAAATCTTAAAATATCCTCATAAGCATAAACTCTATGTGCGTTAAAAAAAATTTTAGGTTTTCCAACTGGAGTAACAAACAATAAATTGCCACCCGGAGCCAATACTCTAATAAGTTCATTAATAGCCATCTTATCCCCTGAAGGATTTATTTTATCTCCATAACGACCCATTCCAATATGCTCAACTACATGCATGCAACTTACAGATTTTAACGAATTGCTTTTGATATTTCTCATTTTAGTTAAATCGGTTGATCTAAACTCAAGATTATTAAGTTTAATAGTTGGTATTGATAAATTGTATTGAACTATTTTTATAAAAGAGGAAATTATAGTCACAAATCTGAAATCTGACGCAAAGTCATAATGTATTTTCGGTTTTATTTTAGACAACACTCTTGAAGCCCAAGCGGTATGATACAAGTAGTGGGGATCGAAAGGTTCCAACTTTCTTTTATCAAACAACATCGGTTTTAAAGAATATTTTTCTGACTGATTATTATTTTTAAAAAATATAAAAAATTGAATTAAAAAAAATGGTACTTTACAAAAAAAAATAAAAAATTTTATTAAATTCTTCACTTTATTATTTGCTATAATAAATTATTTGACTTCCAGTGTTATCAAACCTGAAAGGTACGAATAATTGTTTTGAAAATTTTTTTAAAAATTGATATTTTTTATTTTCCGGAACCAAAAAAAATAAAAAACCCCCACCACCAGCTCCTAAAAGTTTTCCACCATAAGCGCCATTATTTTTTGCTAATGAAAACATATTATCTATAAATCTATTAGAAACTTTTTTAGATAAATTTTTTTTTAACTCCCATTGTTCTGTTAAAGCCGCACCAAGTTTTTTATAATCAATTTTTTTTGATGAGAATATTTCGTTGATTGCTTGATGAGTTAATTTTTCCATTATCTCTAAACTTTTAGTAGATTTATCTTTTTTGATATTATTGACTTTATCATGAGCAATATTATTTGCTTTTCTTTGTAATCCAGTAAATAATAATACTGCATTACGTTCAAATTTTTTAATTTCTTCTGCAGATAAAAAAAGATTTTGCACATTAATATTCCCATTTGGTTCATATCGAGCATAATTTAACCCTCCAAATGCTGCCGCAGTTTGATCCTGGGAGCCGACTTTTTCGCCAATTAAACTTCTTTCAACATATATGGCGTCCCTTGCTAATTTTTTTTTTGTAATTAATTGACTCTTATAAGCATACAAAGCATGCAATAAACCCACAGTAAACGTTGAGCTCGATCCAAGCCCTGATAATGCTGGTAAATCAGCATTATGCACTACTTCCAGACCTTGCTTTATTTTTTCAAATCCTAAAAATTTTAGACAATGTTTTATAGAAGGGTGTTTTATATGATTTATATTATTAACTTCTTCTCTATTAAAATATCGAAATCTGTATTTGTGATTAAAAAAGGGCGGCAATGTCCTTAAATTAATATAGCAATATTTATCTATGGTAGTGCTTATTGTTGATCCTCCGTACTGCTGAAACCACTCAGGATAGTCAGTCCCACCTCCAAAGAAAGATATCCGAAAAGGAGTTCTACTTATTATCATTAGATTTATACCAGGATATTGTTCTGCTCAAACCATCTTTTAGTGAAATTTTTGGATTAAAATTTAAATATTTTTTTGCTTTTGTAATATCAATTAATCTTTTTGGTATCATTGTTGGCATTGATGTATCGAAATTTATTTTTAAATCTTCGGCTTTTTCAATTTTTAATATTATATTTAAAATTTGCTTAATTGTTACGCCATTTCCAGAGGCTATATTTAATACTACATATTCATCAACTTTATTAATAATCTCTAACAAAGCATCAACAAAATCATCAATATACAAGAAATCTTTTAGATCGTTTCCATCTCCCCATACAAGTACGGGATTCTGTCTTTCGACGACTTTTCTAATTAAAGATGGTATCACCTTAGATTTTTCTGGATCAAATTTATCGTATGGTCCATAAAGATTTCCTGGTCTTACAACTATCGTCACCATTTTATTAAGTTTAATTTTCTTTGAATATATTTCCATAATAACTTCGCTAAATCTTTTCATCCAACCAACTACAAAATATTTTTCAAAAAAATCAAATGAAGCATCCTCTTCTTTTACTGAGAAATCAACATGCGGATACACTGTATTACTACTTATAAAAATAAATTTTTGAACGCCTGCTTCATAAGCTGCTTCAGCCATATTAACATTCATTCTTATATTTGGACTTAGATGAACAAGCGGAGTTTTTTCCATAACTGCCGCACCAGAAGAATTTGCAGCGCACATTATAACTATGTCCATATTTTTACATATTTTTCTACAATCTTCTAAATTTTCTAAGTTAGACTGGACATAATTAACTCCTGAAATTTTATTAAAATTTATATTACTATAACTGTTAGAGTATAATTTAAATTCTTCACTCTTTGAGAGTTTACTTAAAAGATTTGTTCCTACAAACCCAGATCCTCCTGTAACTAAAATATTTTTTATTTTCACTTATCTCTTTCACTTAAAATAGGATTTTGAATCTTCCATTTAAAACTAAAGGAAGGATCGTTCCATTTTATAGTAAATTGTCCCGATCTATCGTATTCACTGTTTTGCTTATAGTGAAATATGCATTTATCACTTAAAACTAAATGACCATTCCCAAATTTTGGAGGCACCAATATTTGTGTTTTATTCTCAAAACTTAAATGAAAACTTTCCCATTTTTTATACTCATTTGATTGTAAATCGTTATTAACAACTATTAACTGAAATTCTCCATATAAACATGAAATCAATTTCCATGTTTTTTGATCTCCGTGAATTCCTCTAAGAACATTTTTTTTCGAAACAGAAATGTCGTCTTGTAAGAATTCTACGTTTATATTGTTTTCTAAAAAAAAATACTTATTATAAGTTTCAATATAGCTGCCCCTATGATCTTCAAATGAGGTAAGTCCTATCTTCATCACACCAGTTAAACTTGTTTTCTCTATAGTCCAGTCACTATATGTTTTTTTCATTTTATTTTTTATTTGAAATAATTGTGCCTTAGATCATTCTCATTTTTATTCTGGCAGTACCAATTCCACGTTTCTTCTAGTCCTCTTTTTAAAGAAAATTGTGGATTATAATTTAAAATCTTTTTTGCATTCTTTATATCCATAATTCTTCTTGGAAATCCAGAAGGTTTGGAAACATCAAATTTATAATTAAATTTTATAAAAGAAGACAATGTCTCAACTAGTTCTTTAATTGTGTAACCGTCCCCACTGCCTAAATTTAGAAAATCTAGATCTCCTGTTCCGTGATATAAAGTTAAAATTACTCCATCGGCCACATCTTCAGCGTAAGCAAAATCTCTCACAGAAGAACCATCGCCCCAGATTAAAACTGGGTCTTCTTTATTGCTTACTCTATTTAGTAAAGTTGGAATAACCATGGCATTATTTGGATCAAAATTATCTCCAGGTCCATAAACATTGCAAGGCCTAACTACATAAAAATCTTTTAAGTTATATTGTTTTTTATAAGCCTGAATTTGAAGCTCAGCCATTCGTTTGGCCCAACCAGGAAACATATCCATAGGTTCTTCGCTAAACTTGGACTCCTCTTCTCTAAAAATTTCTCTGCTCGAATAAGCTCCAATTGAACTTGTATAAACTAACTTTTTAATTCCATTTAATCTGGATGCTTCTAAAAAATTAGTATTCATCATAACAAGAGGAACAAAAAAACTTGCTGGCTTTTCTATAGTAACCTGCACCGAACCTTTAATTCCAGACATATGAAAAGCATAGTCTTGGTTTTTTGTAACTTCTTTACAAAAATCGAAATTGGTTAAATCTCCGATAATATGAGTTGCTCTTTTTTCATTATTAAATTTATCCAAAGAAACTATTGTAACTTTAGCACCAAAATCACATAATTTTTTAACAGTAAAACGGCCAATTAATCCTGTTCCGCCAGTTACAATAATTTTTTTATTACTAAAAAAATTTTTAATATTGTCGCTAATCATAGTTATTTTTTATTAAAGATTGTAAATCTTGTCGCAGAAATTAACTATTTCTGGTTGATGCGCAACTAAAATAATAATTCTATCTTTTTTTATATTTTGTAAAGTGCTCTTAAAAATATCCGCATTATCTTTGTCTAAATTGTTAATTGGTTCATCCAAAAGAACAAGTGCAGATTCTTTATAAAGAGCTCTAGCCAGAGCTATTCTTTGCTTTTCGCCGCCGGATATTAATTTTGCATTATTTTTAATAGCAGAATCTAGTCCGTGATCTAAGTTTTTAACAAAACTTACTAAACCTGCATTTTCTATCGAACGATTTAATTTATTATAGTCAATATCAGAATCTTTCTCAGCAAATGTAATATTATCTTTCAAAGTACCATCAAATAGATAAATATTTTGTGGTACATAAGTAATATTTTTATGCCAAGAGTTTAAAGAAATGTTTTTTAGTTCAATATTATTAACTAGTATCTTTCCTTCATAATTTTTTTCTAATCCAAGTAAAATGTTTAGCAGAGTTGATTTTCCTGAACCTGATGGTCCTTGAATTGCAAAGATACTATTGTTAAAAAATTCACATGATAAATTTTTTATTATTTTTCTAGATTGATTGGTTGAAAAATTAAAGTTTAAGTTTTGAATTGATATAGAGGAGATTTTATAAATTAACGATTCATGTTCAGAATCTTTTTTTTTAGAGTTAAATTCTGAACCCAGTGGTTCTATTAGTGCCTCAACACAAGAATAATGACCCTTGATTGATATAAACAAACTATACATCAACTGAAAAGATGGAGTGACTTTAATAAAAACTATAAAAACCAACGCTACTTTTGCTAAGTATAAAAATATTAAATTATTGCCTATAAGGTAATACAAAACAAATAAACCAATAATAAAAAATAAAATTTCTAAAAAACTTTTTGGTAATATTGAAATAATATCATTTTTAGCATCTAAATTATTAATGTTAGAGGTATTAGTTCTAAATTTTTCATTCTCTCTTGTGATTAAATTTGAAATCTTTAAAAACTGAAAATTTCCAACTGTCTCATCAACGTGCTTCAAAATAGATTGAAATTTATCTGATAAAGCTAAAGAATTTTTTTTCGCTACTTTTTTCAAAAATTGATAAACCGTTAAATAGTAAATAAGCAAAGTTCCAAATAAAATTAGAGAAATCTTAGGCTCTATGTAAGTTACCGCGATAATAATAATTAATACGGAAAAAAATTTATTTAAAATTGTAGAGACGGGAGAAATAAACATTGAAATAAATCTTTTCACTTCATAAATAATATTTTTTACTATTAGTGTCGTGTTAACATGTAATAATTGATTGTACTGAAGATTTGTATAATAATAAAAAACCTTGGCTTGCAACTTGCCAATAATCTGGCTCCAAAAAAATGAAAATCTGTAAATAATAATTAAATTTATAAAATTGAAAATTATAAAAAAAAAAATAATTAAAAATAATAATATTTTTATAAATTCGTCATTAGTAAGATCAAAATAATCTCTAATAGCGTAGATTTTTATTATATCAGGATCCAGATCAGATCTCTGAATATTTTGTAAACTGATAATGAAGGGATAAATTAATATAATGCTTAAAAATTCGAAAATAGCCAGAAATAATGAACAGACAGTTAAAAAAAATAATTTATATTTATCTTTTCTGGATATATTTTTTAAGAAAAAAAAATAAGATTGATAAATCTTCATAATTTATTTTAATTTTTGAAAAAATTTATTCTTACTCAAAATCTTAATAAAAATTTTAAATAAATTTCTAATAATCCTATTTTTTAAAAAATTAAATATTTTGTCTAACAGATAATAAATTGAGTATAAGGGTTTTGTTTTTCTAAATGGAGGATAAAATAATTTATAAAAATAATAATTTAAATAAAAAATAAAAATTTTTTTTTCATCAAAGCTTGATATAATCTCAGAGTTTCTGTTATAAAATTTCATATTTTTCAAATTTTTAAATATCTCAATTTCTTTTTTTTTGAAAAGAAATTGCTTTCCTTGAATAAATTTACGGTTGAAAGATTCTAGATTCTTTAAAGTTATGCTAGAATCATGGATTCTTCCATAATTTGCTAATGTATTAATATGTTTTCCCAAGTAACCATTTTCAACAATCCAACTCTCTAACAATTCGTAAAGATCAAACAAATAAGAATCTTTATTAATTTGAGAATCTTTTAAAAATTTTTTTACAACATCTAAGCTGATTACAAGATTTAACTCATTTACATGATATCTTGTCGCCAGATAAAAAGGTAAAAAATTTTCTTTCTCAGGTATTGTAAAATCAGAAAAAAAAGGTTGGTTAATTTTATCAAGACAATTATTTTTATTTCTTCTTAAACTATTAGCAAAAACGAAGGATAATTCTTTATCATTGTTTAAACAGTTAACAGCTTTAGAAAACCATTCATTATCGACGTATCCATCTGTAGAAGTCATTAGAGTAATAAATTCAGATTTCGCCTCTTTTATTCCAGTAATAAAAGCGTCATGATGATTTACATCTGAATTTAAATTAAAAACCTTAACCTTATCTGAATTTATTCTGTTTATAATCTCTAGAGAGTTGTCCGTTGATTGACTATCTAAAATTAAAATATCAAAGTCAGCAAAATCTTGCGAAAGAAAACTCCGAATAGACTGCTCTATGAATTTTCCTGAATTTTTATTAATACAAACAACACTTAACGTTTTCATTTAAATGCAATACTTTTTATTAAAGAGGCGATTTTATATAAAAAAATTTTGATTGTTTTTGCAACCATTAATATTGGCAAAAAACATATTAAAAATATTTTTTTCAATATAAATAAGCGTGATTTTACAAGCACATACCATAAATGCATTAATAAATTTATCTCATGAAAAATTTTTTCATAGATAAATGATAGATGCTGAGTTGGTATTTTGAAACTATGATATCTTTGATGATTTTCATAAACTCTAATAAAAATTAATTCTTGCTGCATATATTTGATATTTAAATTAGACAGAACTTTGAATCCCATAAGGGTATCGGAATCATTTTCAAATTTACTTAAGTTAATATAGGGCAACAAAGATCTAAATATTTCAGTTTTACATATAGATGGCAGAAGCAGTGGTATCACATCACCTCTAAAGTAAAATAAAATAATTTTATATATATTAATTTTACCCTCTAAATAACATCTATTATCAAAAAAACTTTTAATTTTTTTCTTTTCTTTATTTATATAAGTTCCATTGGTTATTGCCCAATGATAGTGGTCTTGATTCTTTATATTATTGAACAATATAAAAAAAAAATTCGGGTCTAGAATATTATCGTCATTAATGGTTACACAATATTCTGCTTCTGCATATTTCACTAATTCTGAAAAACAATCATTTCCATTTCTTCTTTTTGAATCAAGAATATATTTAATTCTAGAATCTTTATGTTGAAATTTTTTAATTATTTTTGCAGAATTATCAGTGGACAAATTGTCCAATATTATCAATTCGAAATCTGAGAACGTTTGATTAATGACACTCTCTAATGTCTCTTCTAAAAAGTCCTCTCCTTCATGAACGGGCAAAAGCACCGACAATAAAGGCCTATAAGTCGTTTTCAATTAAATAATTATTCTTTATTTATTTTAAAATTTGCCTAACTTTTAAATCAGATGGCATTTGAAACGCCCCCGTCTACTACAAAATTGCTTCCGTTTATATATTTTGCATAATTGGTGCTCAAAAATAAACATAAGTTAGAAACATCTTGCGACTCCCCTAATTTTTTTGTTGGGACAAATTCATCAACATACTTTCTAAATTTTGTTGGATTTTTTTTCTTTTTGTCTTCCCATCCTGTGTTTTTTATTAAAATAGGTCCTGGAGAAACTGTATTAAAAGTTATATTTTTTTTTGTGAAATAATGTTTTTTTGAAAAAGACTTTATAATAGCGTGTTGTGCAGCCTTAGCAGCTGCAAACCAAGATCTGTCTTCCTTTCGAGATTCAATCCCGCATACAGATCCAATAGCAATAACTCTACCCCATTTATTCTTAATCATTGTTGGTAAAAAATATTTGGTAAAAAGTATAAGCCCTCTATTGTTCTTTAAATATACCTCATTCCACACATTAAGATCCGTGTCCAAAAAATTATCTTTTCCCCATCTTCCTCCGCCTCCAACGTTATGAATTAATATATCAATATTTTTAAATTTATTTAAAGTAAGTTTAGAAAATGAATGCACAAATTTTTCATCAAGCACATCACCTTCTTCAATTAAATAATTAATATTTAAAAGATCTAATTTTTTTTTAACACTAATTATTTTTTTTTGATCCCTAGAAAACGTAATGACATTCGCACCTAGTTTTGCAAAACTCATAATGCAAGCAAGACCAATCCCATGTGTTGCTCCAGAAATAAATATATTCTTATTCTTAAAATTAAAATTCATTTTAAAATTATCTAAGTGGTTTCCATACAATTAAATTATAACCTTCAATCATTAAACTTCCAAATGGACTTTTGCATAATTTTACAATTTTTATTTTTTTATTTTTTTCTAATTTTTGCAAATAGGGAAGAAGATTATTTGTATATCTTCTTTTAGATTGAAAAACATACCCTAAGTAATCCGCTAATTCATTTTTATTATAAAAGTTTGATTCGGGTTCAGTATGAATAACAATTTTTGGTTTCTGTGATAAAATATAATTAATAAATTTATAAATATCTCCTGATAGTTGTTCTATTGAGCCTGCCGTATAAATTCCAGAATTTTTTAAAATTTTAAATTTTGTGTTTGGTGACGACATGTCAAATCTAAATGCTTTTAAATTAATTTTACTTTTTTTTGCAATTAATTTTAACAAATCGACTGATGTTTTTACAAAGTCGGATGCGTAAAGATTTTTTTCAGGAAAAATTTTTGATAATTCTACCATATTATGTCCTGTTCCAGCCCCAAATTCGTAAACATCTTTTACGCTTGAAAAATATTTTTTAAAATACCAGTTCCTGAAGATGTTACCCATAATTACTTCGAACATTGAGTTTTTTACTTTGATAAAATTACCGCCTAATCTAAAAATTTTATTTTCTCGTTCGGTATAAAACTTGGGAACTAAAGATTTAAAATCCTTAGTTTTTGAATAAGATTTAAACGCTTCATGCCAACCATCGTGCCATTTCTTTTTTCTACCCTTAGATGCAATAATCTGCTTATCCTCTATAATTCTATTTATAATTTTTATAACAACTAAATTTTTTTCATTTTGCGTTAAATATCTGAATAGTATTTTCTTTTTTAATTGATTAGAGCAAAATTTTTTGACTTCCACTAAATTTGTTTTAAATAATTTTGATAGAATATTTGGACTTATAATCATATGAATTTTTTGATTTTTGTTTAATTTTACTAAAGTAAAAATTAAATTTATACAATATAAGTAATTGTTATAATTGTTTAATTAAAAATAATCATGAAAAAAAACGTTCTAATTACTGGCATAACTGGAATGGTAGGATCACACCTTGCAGACTATTTGCTAAAAAAAACTAATTGGAATATTTATGGATTATGCAGATGGAGAAGTCCGCTAGACAATGTTGAGCATCTATTGCCTTTGGTAAATGAGAAAAATTCAAAAATCAAATTTATAAATGCTGATTTAAATGATTATAGTTCTTTGATTAAGGCTGTTGAAGTTAGCAAACCAAATTATATTTTTCATTTAGCGGCACAAAGCTATCCGCTAACAAGTTTTGTGGAAGCCAATATAACTTTAGATACAAATATTATAGGAACATACAATCTTTTAAATGCTGTAAAACAATCAAAAATTAATCCCTTAATTCACGTATGCTCTTCCTCTGAAGTTTTTGGAAAGGTAAAAAAAGAAAGTTTACCTATTGATGAAAATTGCAATTACCACCCTGCATCTCCGTATGCTATTTCAAAAGTGGGAACTGATTTAATTGGTAAATATTTTTATGAAGCTTTTAAATTAAAAGTGCTAGTAACGAGAATGTTTACTCATACTGGTCCTAGAAGAGGTGATGTTTTTGCAGAATCTTCTTTTGCAAAACAAATAGCTATGATTGAATCAAAAAAGATTAAACCAATTATAAAAGTAGGAAATTTAAATTCTTTAAGAACATTTGCTGATGTCCGTGATGCTGTGCATGCTTACTATTTATTATTAACAAAAAATCCAAAACCTGGTGAAGTTTACAATATAGGAGGAACATATTCTTGTACAATTAGAGAAATGTTAAATTTTTTAATTTCATTATCCAAAATAAAAAATATAAAAATAGTTGAAGATCCATCTAGATTAAGGCCTATTGATGCAGATTTGCAAATACCTAATACAAAAAAATTTATGGATGCTACTGGATGGAGGCCTAGAATTAGTTTTCAAAAAACTATGACCGATCTTCTAAATTACTGGAGAAAAAGGGTGCAAAATAATAATTTTTTGGATAGATAGAATTTAATGATTAGTAAAAAAGATTTAATTGATTTTGAATTAGATATAAAAAAAATTTACGAAGCTGGAAAAATAAAAGCTCCTATTCATCTTTCTGGTAACAATGAAGACTCATTAATTAATATTTTTAAAAAAATAAAAAAAAATGATTGGGTTTTTTCTACCTGGCGTAATCACTATCATGCGCTACTCAAGGGAATTCCTATGAACTGGTTAAAAAAAGAAATCATTGCTGGAAGAAGTATGGGTATTAATAATATAAAATATAAATTTTATTCCTCAGCAATAGTTGCTGGCACTATTCCAATTGCCCTAGGTGTTGCAAAGGCTTTAAAATTAAAGAAAAAAAATGCGAAGGTTTGGGTTTTTATAGGTGATATGACATTTGAAACAGGTATGTTTCATGAGTGTTATAAGTATGCAAAAAATCACAAACTCCCATTAAAATTTGTAGTAGAAGACAACAACTTAAGCACCAACACTCCCACAAATAAAGTGTGGGTAAAAAAGAGCAAAATTCCAAAAGATGTAATTTACTATAAATATAAAAGAAAATATCCACACCATGGCACTGGTGGCTGGGTACTATTTTAAGGAAATATATGAAATATAAAGACGAATTAATAAAATCAATGAATTATTTGGCAAAGAAACCAAATACTATATTTTTGGGGCAATCAGTCCAATATTCCGGAAACGCTATTTATAATACCCTAATTGGAGTACCAAATAAAAAAAAATTAGAGACGCCTGTATTTGAAGACGCTCAAATGGGTATGTCTATTGGCCTGGCTATGCAGGGATACGTGCCGGTTACATGCTACCCACGATTTGATTTTTTGATTCTAGCATTTAATCAGTTAGTAAACCATTTGGATAAAATAAGAAAAATGTCACGAGGCGAAATTAGGCCCAAGATTTTAATCAGAACGTCTATTGGCTCAAAAAATCCACTTGATGGTGGACCTCAGCATACGCAGGATTACACAAAAATATTTAAACAGACACTGACAGAAGTAAAAGTTATTTTTTTGAATTCACCAAAACAAATATTTCCTTCTTTTAAAAAAGCTTATCTTGATAAAGAATCTTATTCTTGTTTATTTATTGAGCATGGAGATTTTTATAATCAAAAGTAAAAATGAACCTTAGTCGAGTTAATAGAGATTTAATTAACAATCCTTATATTTCTGTAATCATACCGGCTATTAACACTCATAATTGGAAAAATATCATTAATTCATTTAGATCTCAAAAAATAAAAAATGAGTTAATTTTTATCGGACCTAAAAATCCAGATTTTATACTTCCTAGTCATTGTAGATTTATAAAGACATTTGTTAAACCTCCTCAATGTTTAGAAATAGGACGCAGAGCATCAAAGGGAAATTTTATTCTACAATTTGCTGACGACTACGATATAACTTCTGAAACAAATGATCCTTTATATAGTCTTTACCTGGCTTGGAAAAAGAAACCATTCTATAATACTATAGTTTCCTGCTTATACCGTATAAATAAAAAAAAAAGTAAAGCGGTAGACTGGAGGTTCTTACCCTCAGATGCAACCATCCTTCCACATGCACCTCTTTTTCCTAAAATACTGTACAAAATTTTTGGCTCTTATGACAAAAGATTTACGGCTGTTTTAGCTGATGTAGATCTTTATTTAAGATTCATAAAAGGAGGATGTAAAATTTTATTTAGCAAAGTAATTGCTAATGAAGACAAAAATGTTAATAAAGGAAATTTTTTGCTAGGCGATCACTGGCAAATTGATAGATTTTTGTTAGATAGATTCTGGATAGAAGATGAAAGCATTCCATTAAACAAAAGAAAATTAGCAAATAAAAGAAAATTAGATCTTCAAAAATTTACTAACATAAATTTATTAACCAAAACACAAGGTAATCAAGGAAAATGGAAATCGAACAGTGATATTTATAACTATATTATTATTCATCCGTTATTTAATTTTTTTAAAAATTTATTGAAACAAAAGTATTTTCTTCAATATGTAGCTAGTATAATAAGACAATATTATGTTTTTAGACTTCTATTAAATTATCTAAAAAAATTTAAAAACAATAAAAATAAATAATAGAGCAAAAATTAAGAATAAATAAAATCATAAATGAACAAAACAGTTTCGCAAATAATTGCTGAAGAATTAAAAAAAAATAGAATAAACGATATATTTATGCTCACAGGTTACGGAGCTATGTATCTAAATGATGCTATTGAAAGAGCTAAAATAAATTATTATGGTGCAAGAAACGAAGCTGCGGCCCCAATGATGGCAGAAGCCTACGCTAAATACAAAAATACAATCGGAGCTGTGTGCGTAACGGCTGGTCCTGGAGCAACAAATGCACTTCCAGGCCTTGCTGAAGCATATGTTGATAGCGCTCCTATTATTATTATATCGGGCCAAGTTGAAAAAAAATTTAGTGCAGACACTTATAAAAAAACCTTTTTTAGAACTTTAGGGACTGCAGAGTTTTCAATTACTAGAATATTAAAAAATATAACTAAATATTGCGTAACAATTAGAGATCCCTATAGATCATTATACGAAATTCAAAAAGCATTGTATTTATGTCAAAGTGGCAGACCTGGTCCTGTATGGATAGAAGTTCCTCTGGATGTGCAATCTTATAAAATTAAAAATATAAAAAAACTAAAAAGTTTCAAGCCCAAACTATCAGCAAAACGAGGAAATGGTAAAAAAATTAATTCTTTAATTAAGTTATTATCTAATTCAAAAAAACCAATTTTTATAATTGGGAATGGAATTAAACAATCGGATACGCAAAATGAATTCATTAAATTAAGCAAAAAACTGTCAATTCCATTTGTTGCTTCTAGATTTGCAAATGATCTGTTTTCTTACGACCTAAGAGAGAACATGGGTTTATCTGGAATAAAAGGAACGTTATTTTCAAAACAAATCTTAGATGAAGCGGATTTAATTATATCTCTAGGATGTAGACTGGCTCCAACATTAGTACATGGTAATCCAAAAAATTTTGGTAAAAATGCAAAGCTTGTTAGTATTAATAACGATTCTAATGAAATTAATAATCCGTTATATAAATTTAAATTAAGTATTAATTCTGATCTAAATAATTTTTTTAAGGATTTTAATAAGTTATTATCAAAGAATAAATTAGTAAAATATTCTAAATGGCTTGAACACTGTAATTATATTAAAAAAAATAATGAAATTAAAAATATTAAATCAAAATCCAATCCAATAGATTTGTATAGATTTATGTATGATTTATGTGAATACTCGAAACCTAGATCTGTTTTAATAACTGATGCAGGCTCTAATTATTATATTGGAGGACAAGCTTGGAAATTTAGAAAGAAACAAGTTGAGATATCTTCTGTTGCTAACGCTGCAATGGGACTATCGATACCTTTGTCTATTGGGGCTGCAATCGCTTCAAAAAAGCAAGTATTATCCGTTACTGGGGATGGTTCAATAGAACTTAATATTCAAGAACTTAAAACTATATCGCATTATAAGTTAAATATTAAAACTTTTGTTATCAATAATGGCGGATATGTTTCTATGAAAAAATGGCAAGATAATTTTTTCGAAGGAAATAGATTAGATACCGAAGAAAATACTGGCGTGGGTACTTTAAATTTTAAAGACATTGCAAAAGCATTTAATCTTAAATATTTTTTAATAGAAAAAGTAAGTCAAATAAGAAATAAATTAATACAAATTCAAAAAAACAAAAACCCTTGTTTAGTTGAGGTTATAACTGACCCTAATCAAAAGATTCATGGTAAGGAATTTTAGTAAATTTAATTTTTTAAAGAAGAAAATTCAAAAAATTAGATTTGATTTTTTAAAACTTATATATGAAGGAGACAAGTATCATATAGGAGGAAGCTTATCTTGTTTAGATATTTTAGTTTGTATATTTTATTTAAAAATAGTTAATTTAAAAAAAAAAAGTAGGAACTTACTAATTTTAAGTAAAGGACATGCTCTCGGAATATTGTATGCAATTCTGTTGGATAAAAAATTGATAAAAAAAAAAAAATATAATATTCTTTTAAAAAAAAATAAAATTGGCGGTCAACTTGATAAATTTAATGTCAAATATGTTGATTGGAATACTGGATCGTTAGGTCATTCAATCGGAGTTTGCATAGGATTTGCGCTAGCAAATCCTAATAAAAAAATTTTTACAGTTATTGGAGATGCCGAGATAGACGAAGGATCTGTATGGGAAGCAATGTTTTTTATATCAGAAAAGAAAATAAATAATATTCATATTATAATAGACAGAAATAAATTATCGGCTAGCAGTTTTATTGAAAAAAAAGAAGTATTAGATAAAAAAATATTAAACCAATTACATTTTGATATATATAAATTTAACGGCCACTCCATTAAGAAAATTTATTACTATATAAAAAATATTTATAAAAACAATAAATCAACAATTGCAATATTAAATACAATTAAAGGTAATGGAATAAAAGAATTTGAGAATAATTTAAAATTTAGTCATGGCCAACCTGAAAAAGAATTATTAGAATTAATTTTTAATAAAAATAATATCGATTATGAAAAAAGACATTAGAGATATTTTTTTTGATAATGTAAAAAATACTTTTTTAAGAAAAAAAAATATTTTTATATTAACAAATGACGCTGACATATATAGTCTGCAGAAAATTAAAAAAAATAAAAGATTTATAGATGCGGGTGTAGCTGAGCAAAATTTAATTAATATAGCCGCCGGATTAGCGAGTCAAAAAAAACTACCTTTGATCTATGGGTTTTGTACTTTTTTGACTTTTAGATGCTATGAGCAATTAAAATTTAATATCGGAAGTCACAACTTAAACTGCAAAATAATTGGTATAGGACCAGGATATTCATTTTCTAACGACGGTCCTACTCATCATGGAATTCAAGATTTGTATCTAATGTATCTAATACCAGAATTCGAAATCTACAATATTAGCGATAACAATCTAGCTAATATAATTTCAAAAAAATTATTTACTATGAATGGACCAGTTTACGTAAGACTGGACAAAGGAATTCTCGATTATAATAATGATATTCAATATGATATAAAAAAGGGATACGCACTAACCATTAGCGTTAAAGGTAATAAAAAATTAATAATCACGACTGGCATATTTAATAAAATTGCTAATGAATTAGCTTTAAAAAATAAAATAGACGTTCTAAATCTTTTTAGAATAAAAAATTTTAATAAAAAAGGCTTTTTAAATCTTTGTAAAAAATACGATAAAATTATTATTTACGACGAAAGTACAATGCATGGGGGTATAACTCCTATAATTCAAAATCTTTTTCTTCATCATAATTTAAAAAAAGATATAACTTATTTATGCTCTCCAGATCGACAGGTCTTTAAATACGCACAAACAAGAGAGAAAATACTAGAGATTCTAAAAATATCAAAACAATATTTATCTAAAATTATTTAACTTTTTATAATCTTTTTGACAATTTTTATAAAAAAATTATCTTTATTTCTTAAATAAAAATTATAAATAAAATTGAAATCAAGAGTAAAGGTTTTGATTAACAAATAATAAAAAAAATTATATTTAAAAAAATTAAAAATAAAGCTTGTATTTTTCCATTTACCAAAAGGTTCAACTGTAGCATCTAACAAATTATCAGCTGAATAACTTTTAACGTAATCTTTTCTTCTTAAACTAAATACTCCGTTCGTAAACCAAAGTTTTTTAAGCAGCAGTTGATCATTTTTAGAAAATTTATTGTACAGACTTGGAACTAAAGGCTTTCTAATATGTTCAGTGGCAATAATATCTATGAAAATATTCTTAAAACCATTTTCTAGAAATCTCAAGTACAAGTCAGTATCATGATTTACGGCAACAAAACGACTATCTATACCTCCTAAACTAAAAAAATCACTTTTTTTTATTACTGCTGCAGAAGGAGTTTCCATATAATTATATTCCTCAAATTTTTTCCACAAATCCACTCCATAAGAACTAAGTTTTAATGATAATATGGTTTTTTTATTTTCAACTAAATTAATATTTTTATAAACCTCTTCTAAATAATTTTCTTTATTAAGGGAAATATCATCGCTTAGTAGTGCTATATAATTATATTTACTAATCAAAACCCCTGCTTGAAAACATTGACTTGGCTTAACAAAGGTTCTTACATATCTACAGTTTTTAGGAATTCTATTCATTTTTTTTAATGGCCCTAAAAAAATAATTTCAAACTCGTAACTTTTGTATGCAATTTGATCTCTGAGTGAGGACCAGTTCTCTGGTCTTATTGTGGGACAAATAAAACTAATCAATTAAAAACTTAAGTTTAATGAGGTTAATTGTTTTTTCCACAAAGAATTGCTCTTTAACAAATTGTGAAAATATTTATTTATATTTTGTTTTTTCTCGCTTGAAATTTTATTAGCTAAGAACATGTAATAATACCAAGCAACAGCATCATTAGGGGCAACAACTTCTGCAACATAACCTAAATATTTGTAAGCCTGTTCTAATTTTATAGGATTATTAATATGATGCAATCTCTCAAAATTTAATTTGTAGTTCATATAAGCCCAGATAACCTTTATTTCATCTTTTGATGGGACTTGGTTTTTATCTTTATCTTTAAAAATATCTTGAAAACTATCGAGTAAAACATTTTTTTTATTTAAAGCGTCTCTGCGAATATTTCCATAACTTCCTCCTATATACCTTACGGTATCAAAATTTTCTTCTGCAGCTGAGGCTAATGAAAACATCTGATCAAAAATTGGGGTATTTGGAAGAGGCTGCAATGGACTAACTTGGTACCAATCTAAATCCATTTCCAAACTAACTTTAATTGTATCTAAAATATTCTCAAAAGTTTCATTTGGAAAACCAATCATAAGCAAAACTCTAGTGCTAATATTTGGATATTTTTTTAAAATATTTGCAGCAGTTATAAAATTTTCAACTGTTCCCGGCTTTCGTATTTGTCTTAGAATTTGGGGATTGCCAGACTCCATTCCTAAATACACGCCTAAACAGCCGCTTTTATACATTGCTTCGGCAACGTCTTCTTTTATCGCTGATGCTATTAACCCATTTGAGGCATCCCAGGTTATACCGACTTTCTGTTTTTCCATTTGTGTGAATAAATCTATAGCTCTTTCTCTATCGTATAATAAATCATCATCCAAAAACATTACATGACTTACGTTTTGTTCATGTCTTAAATATAATAATTCATCTACGACGGACTGAACCGCTCTTGATCTGACTTTCTTTCCATTAAAATTACGAACGCTACAAAAAGTGCAGCTAGCTCTGCAACCTCGATTGGATAAAATACTTGAGAATATTGATCCATCTTTCTTTAAATGACCAAAATCACCTATTTTTCCATATTTTTTAAAATTTACAGCTGGCATTAACTCATGTGCTGGTGCTAAATCAAGATCATCACCCAAGGTTACAACTCTATCATCTACTGAGATAACTAATTTTTTATCTTTAGATAATATATATATTTGTTTTAAAATTTTATAATTTCTATTTTTTTGATTTATAATATTTAAAAAATCTACAAAAGCTAATTCTGACTCAAATGTAAAAAAAAAATCTGTATTTATAAGATCTATTATAAATTTTTCTCTAGTGGATTCGCTAGCTAAAGAATTTGTTATATGTACACCTCCAATAGCGATAGGAATATTAAAATTTTTATTGATTGTATTTATTACATTTTTTAAAGAATTATGAGTCATCGTAAACATGCATGTAATACCTATAAGATCAGGTTTATAATTATCTATATACTCGGCTAAATAATTATTAATAACCTCTTCATATACCAAACTCTCTTTCAAAGAATGGGCTTTTTCTAATAAATGATTATTTAAATTTAATATCTCAACTTCGAATTTTCTTTTTTTTAAATGATTTGCAATAATTCCTAGTCCGTAAGGAGGAAAATTCGGATATCGCCCAGAGAGTGCTGTTTTAATATTAAACTGATTTTTATCACCGTCAGGAGGACTAATTAACAATATACGATTATAATTTTTATTTTTAGGAACTAATTTGTCTAATATTAAATCTATTTCATTTTTATCAGCATCTAACAAAAATTGAGTGGAAATTTTTTTTATGTTAAGATTCATAAGTCAATACGTAATAAATTTTTAATTTAGTAAATTACAATATCTTTTTTTTAGTAAATATTATACAATTAATATGCCGAAATGCATGGTGGGAAATAATGTGAAAATCATTAACTGTTCCTGCAACAGTAAGAATTAAAAAAAATTAATTCAAGTCTGAGCGCCACCCGGTCAAGTCCTTTGAGTAATGATGGCCAGGAAAAGCCTAATTCTCTAATTGCAAGATTAGCAAAGGCAAAACATTGCTGTGTCATTGCTATGAAAAAAATTTCTAATTTTTTTTTATTTTCATTAATTATTCTAATAATTATTTCAAGAATTATTCCTCATCCTCATAATTTTACACCCATTATTTCATTTGCCATCATGGGTTCTTGGTTATTCCAAAATCAAATGAAAACAATAATTTTAACTTTTATAATAATGGTAACCTCAGATCTAATTTTAGGTTTTTACGAAAACATATTTTATGTCTATGCAACATTATTGTTAGTAATTTTATTTTTTGCTAAAAATAAAAATTATAATTATAAAAATCTAATATTAAAAGGATTTTTAGGCTCTTTAATTTTCTTTGTTATCACTAATTTATGTGTTTGGATTTTTGAGGATACTTATTCTAAAAATTTTTCAGGAATTTTATCTTGCTATATAAATGCTATACCGTTTTTTAAAAATACATTAATTTCAACAGTTTTATTTAATTATATTATTTTTTATATATTTAAAAAACAAATTAAAAATTTCAAAAAGGTAATTTATTAAAAAGAGTTTTTAAATTAAAACCTAGACTTTTTTCAAATAAAATACGTATTAAAATTAAAACTTATATTAAAATAACAATCTTCATGTTTTCATGGAGATATTATAATAAAATTTGCATTAGTACTTCCATAATCCAGACTTAATTTTCTTAATTTTTAATTTTAAATCTTTTAATGCAAAAGTTACTCCTGGATGAAAATACAAATTATTAAAAGAAACCATGCTATCGTTATATAAATTATTTTTTTTTAATTCTTTTAAAAGAACTTTATTATTTTTGGACATTAATAACTCTTCGTACGAATATTCATAATCATCTCCTAACATCACTCCACTATAATACTTGCTTTTAAAACATAAATTTTTAAAATTGCTAATGTCATTTTTGACATCAAAATATTTGTGCGATCCATCTATAAAACAAAAATCAAAGTAAGAATTATTTTTTTTTAATTTTTTATAAGCTTCTTTTGATTTTAAATGAAAATGTTTATGATTATTATTTAGGTTTTCAATTGAAATATTATGTTTAAAATATTTATGAACGCTTTTAATATTAAATTCATGCCTAAAAGAACCGGTGTAAGGAATAAAAGGGTCGATAGTAATAATTTGAAATCTGCCATAAAGTCTTTTTTTTAATATCACCCCTAATCGACAAGTTGTGGCACCCAAAAAAACCCCAACTTCTAAAAATATAAAAAATTTTTTTTGATTATATTTAATAAACTGATCTATTTGCAAATTCAGTTCTTTTTCTAAATCTTTTATTCTTGGCTCACTAGTGCTTGATAATAAAAAGGGATCTGATGAAATTTTTTCTTTTAGTAAAAAACAAAATAAAATATAAAATTTATGTTTTACATAAAGTAAATATAAATTTATATAACGCAAATTTACTATATTATAAGCTAACTTTATTATGTTATAAATTATTGGATATTTCTTTAACTTAATTTGTAATTTTTTTTTAATTGGTAAGCGTTCTGTTTTAATCATAAAACTAAAATTTAACATTGTAATTTGTATCGAAAAATTTTTTCAGTGCATAAATCAAGCCAATTGAGCTATTAGTAACGGTAAGCTTAACGTGTTACCACGCTTCCACACCCGTCCTATCAACGTCGTAGTCTACGACGGCTCTATAGGAAGAACTAG
>Ga0315903_10001387_pt1 | contig 36644 bp, 41 predicted proteins | sample LakEriMetagenome_7_FD_203524 | JGI IMG/M metagenome (GOLD analysis project Ga0315903, IMG submission 203524) | Freshwater fungal communities from buoy surface, Lake Erie, Ohio, United States - Buoy 2 MA119 | ecosystem: Environmental > Aquatic > Freshwater > Lake | place: USA: Lake Erie, Ohio...
GGATCACCAGCGGGCCGATGCCCGGGTGCGGCTGCAGCGTCGCCATGTTGCCGAGGTCCAGCGCCGCCCAGACGCGCGCCTCCGGCACCGCCAGCGCCACGGAAAGGCAGGTCTCGATCCCCTCGCCCAGCACCAGCGGCTCGCTAAGGCCCACCTTCTCGAGGTCGCCGAAGGGCAGCCCGCTCACGCCCCGCGACAGGCGCACGAAGCCGCCCTGCTTCAGGCCCAGCATCAGCTTGGCATTGAGCACCGGCGCCTTGCCGGTGCCGTCGGGCTTCAGGAAGGTCGCGTGAACGCCGAGGATCTCGCCGGTGAGCTGGCGGATCGGCGCCAGCATCGCCGGGCCCAGCCATGGCCGGTCGCCCTCGCCGCGCGGGCCCCAGTATTTCAGAGACCCCGCGCTGTCCTTCAGGTCGCCTTCGGCATTGACCAGCTCGGCCAGCGCAATGCCGCGCCCGGCGAGATAGCGGCCGGTCACGCTCGCCGGCGTCACCGGCCGGCCCGCCAGCCACATCTCGAAGGCCCGGCGTTGCTTCGCCTGGCGCTCGTCGTCCTCGGCCTTGCGGTGCCTCTCGGCGCGGGCGCGGGCCTGCTCGTCCAGTCGCCGGCGCTCGGCCTCCGGCATGTTGCGCAGGCCGAGGAAATCCTTGGCGAAGGCAATGGCCTGGCCGCGCGTGCCCTGCCGGCAATAGGCGATCAGGTCGATGATGTCGCCCTTCTCGCCGCTGTCGAATTCCTTCCAGGCGCCGTTGTGCCACACGGTGAAGCTGGTCTTGCCGTCCTTCGCCCGCGTCGGGTTCGGCCCCTGCCAGTAGCCGCCATGCCGCCGCATGCCCGGCGCGAGCCGCACCAGCAGCTCGGCCAGGCGCGGCACCAGCAGGTCCTTGATGGCGGCGACGGTCAGGTCGGGCATGATGTCAGCGCAGGCTGTCGATGCGGCTGGGCACCGCCGCCTTGGCGCGCTCCACCGCCTCGGCATGGGCGCTGGGCACCACCGGCCTTGCGGCCTGCACCACCGCGGCGGGCTTCGGCGGGACGGCCAGCGGCGGCGCAACGCCTCCGCCCTCGAGGGTGCGGGTGGCGTGGTGCAGCAGCCGCTCGGCCAGCAGCGGAATGAGCGGTCGGCCCTTCTCGCGCGCCGCCACCATGGTGCTGTCCAGCTCGCGCGCCAGCCGCAGCCTGTCGATCGCCGCGTGGATCTCGGCCGCCGTTTTCCCGGCCTTGGCCAGCTGCGCCACCACGCTGCAGACGGCGCGGATGAGCGGCGCCACCAGCACGCCCCGGTGGTCGTTGTTCGGCCCGCGCATCGCCTTCAGCGCCAGCGCGGTCAGGTCGACGCCATGCTCGCGCACGGCCAGCCCGATGGCGCCATGGGCCATCGTCTCACCCGGCTTCTGCTCGGCCACCGGCTTCGGATAGGGCAGGATCGTCACGCCGGCGCGGTCCGCAGCCGACTGCGTCACCAGCGCCGCCGGGTCGCCGGCGGCCACCGCCGCACGGAAAAGCGACATGGAATGCACCGACGTCGTGCGGCCGTTGATCTGGGCGAAGGCTGCCGCCTGCCCGTCGGGTGTCGCGAGGATCACCTGGCAGGGCACAGTCTCGATGCCGCAGAGGGCGGCGGCGGTGGCGCGGTGCTGGCCGTCGACGATGGCGAAGCGGCCGCCGTCGATCGGCGAGACGATGACCGGCGAGAAGGACTGCCAGCGGAAGCCCTCGGCGATCGCCTTGACATTGGCCCGGCCGGCCCGGCCGATCGGCCGCTGATAGGTCTCGTCCACCACCAGGTCGGCGATCTTCAGCCACTGCAGCTGCGGCGCGGGGCCGCGGTCGTTCGCCGGCGTCGCCGCCTGCACGGTGATGTCCTCCACCGGGATGATCGGTCGCAAAGCCATGGCGTCAGCCCTCCTTCTGGCTCGCCGCGGGCTCCGCCGGCGGCGCATGCAGGCCGAGCTCCGCCACCACCACGGCGAGCGCGGCGAGGGTCAGCGGGTCGGTGATGGTGCGGGCGTCGCCGGCGATGACGCGGTGCGCCAGGCCGACGGCGGTGGCAAAGTCGATGGGCTGGAAGGCGATCGTCTCCGCCCCGTCGCGCCGCTTCACCAGCGTCACGCGGCCGTCCGGCGTGCGGCCGAGCCACCGCCCGTCCGGCCGCTTGTCGTCGTCGGTGACGAAAGGCCCCTCGCCGAGGACGATCTCGAGCTTGTGCTCCGGGGCCGCGGTCATGCCAGCCCCCGCCAGAAGGCCGGATGCTGGGCGACGGCCGCCACCAGCAGCGCCACCAGCAGGGCGGCGAAGCAGGCCGCCAGCGCCTCGCGGCGTTGCCTGAGCGGGCAGCGCAGCGCCACGAAGGCGGCGCCGGCGGCCACCACCAGCGCGCCGAGGCCGGTGACGATCATGATGGCCAGCGGCAGGGCCGAGGTCGCGGGGCTCATGCCCGGCCTCCGATGGGGTTCTGCTCCAGCCACTGTCGGCGCATGTCTTCCCATTCGGCCGGCGTCGGTCCGCGGCGGCGGGCCGCGGCGTGCCGATACTTGGGATGAACGCCGATCGCGCGCTCCTCTGCGAGCTGGCGCATGAACGCCGACTGCGGACCAAGGTGCTTGCGGTTCATCGGCTTGGGGGCTGGCCCCTTCTTCTTGCGCCGCCGATCACGTGGCGGCGCAGGCATCACCACGCGGCTCGGCAATGGCGCGACGCGCCCGACATCGGGCGAGGCGAACATACCGGCCAACCCCAAAGCGGCAGCACCAACAAAGACTGCACTCCGGCGGAAACCCATGTCACGTCCTCCCCATGATGCGCCGGCCGATCGTCTCGAGCGCGGCGTCGAAGGCGGGCTCGTCCCGCCGGTCCTCGATGGCTTGCAGCGCCTGCGTCACGGCGGCGCGCGTCACGCCGAACAGGTCGGCGATCCGCGCCGGGCGCACGGCGAATTCGGTTGAAAGGAGATACCAGGCCGCATGCCGCGCCAGCGCCGCGGTGCCGGTGGGCCGCCGGTCGTCGGGGTCGGCGCCGGCCGCGCCCAGCGCCTCGGCCAGCTGGTGCTGGAAGGCGCGGTAATGGGCGCGCAGGTGGTTCTCGCCGGGGTCGGCCGGCATGCCCTCGCCGGAGAGGAGGCTGTCCAGCGCCAGCTCGCAGCGGCGGATGAACCAGCGGGAGGCGGTCTTCTTGCCGGCGGCCGTCCGATAGAAGTGCGGCGTGTCCACACCGGCGCGGCGGCAGACGGCCGCAACAGAGGCCCCCGCCTCCTCGATTTTTTTTCGCAGCTCGTCCATGGAGCGCGGCGAGGCGGGCGAAGCGCTTAACACAGACACTTGCCTGCGCAGCGGTGCCGTCGCTGATTTGCCCGGCGCGGCCATCATGCCGCGTCTCCGGCAAGGCCCAGCTCGCGGCGCAGGCGCTCTTCCTCGGCCGCCAGCGCCCCCTCGATCTTCTCCACCGTGGAGACGCGCGGGTCGACATTCCCGCGGATCACCCGGTGCAGATTGTCCTCGGAGACGCCGGCCAGTGCCGCCAGCTCCTTCAAAGGCAGGCGAATTCTGGCAGCGCGCTGCTTGATTGACATCGGCTTCATGTCTAGGGTGGCCCCTGCAATCTGCATATTTGCAGAGGTCAATCTGATTTGCGGCCAACCGTCAACGGCAATGTTTCAGGCATCAACCGGCTTTTCGCAGATGCATATTCCGGTCGGCAAATTCACCGACCGGAGCCGGCTTTTGGCCCGACGCCTGCCCAAGACAGACACGCGAGAAGCAATCAGGAATGCGCAACGGCAATGGCTTCAGACAGCTGTCCGCGCGCGGGGCGAGAGCGCGTCGCAGATCGCGAAGGCGGCAGGGGTTTCCGACACCACGGTCACCCGCTTCCTGAACAATCCGAACTACCAGGGCGTGCTGAACCCCCTCACCGTCCAGCGGATCTCGGAATACACAGGGATCGCCGGGCCGGGCGCCGACGAAGGCCAGGCGCCCATGCGGTCATTCCGCGAGGAGGCCGTGCCCTATGTGGCGGAGGGCGATGCGCCTGCCCGCACCGGCGCTGTCGCCGCGTTGCTCGCCGGCCGGCCGCATGCCTATGCCATGGTGATGCAGTCCACCGCGCTTGAGCTGGCGGGCGTGCGCCCCGGCGACATCATGATCATCGACCCCCTGGTGGCGCCGGCCGACGGTGACGTCGTCTGCGCCCAGCTCGAGGAGGGCATGGGCGCAACCACGGTCTATCGCATCTTTCAGATGCCGAACCTCGTGGGCGCCAGCTTCGATCCGCGCGCCGTCCGGCCGGAGAGCATCAACGGCACCACACGCCGCATCGTCGGCGTCATGACCGACCTGGTCCGCCGGCGCGGCTAGAAGGCCCGAAGCCTCCCCACGACATAGCCGAACCACACCAAGCCGGCCAGCGCCAGCAGCCACACGCGACGGCGCTGGTAGGGCAGCAACGGCACGTCGGGCCCCGTCCAGGGCGCGACCGGCGCAAGGGAGCGGGGGCTTTCTTCTCGTTGCAGCCGCGCGGCATGCCAGCGATTGGCCTGCATCTGGTAGTGGCGGTGCAGCAGCCAGGGCAAGGCCACTGCGGTGAACCCCAGCGCGCCGAGGACCGACAACGCAACCGCGACACGCAACGCATCATGAAGCATCTGCTGCATGGCGGCATTGTGCGGTGGAAAACCTGCTGCGCTGCAAGATCACTTTTTTCCCTGATCTGCATCTTTGCAGGTCCTGATCTGCATGTTACCTCTGCACGTGCACCTGATTTGCGGAGGCGCCCTTGGCCACACCCATCATCACCCTCGAAGAGCTGGCCGGCCAGCTCCATGTGAAAGAAACCACGGCCCGCGCCACCGTGCGCCGGCTGCAGGAGAAGCACGGCTTCCCCCATGCGCTGCCGGGCCTGCCGGCGCGCTTCTCCCGCCACTGCGTCGACCTCTGGTTCCGCACCAATGGCGGCGCCTTCGCAGCGCCTGCGCCGGCGAACGATCGCCCGGCCGACGCCGTCGCCCAGCACCGCTCCCTTCTCGACCAGCGCTATGGAGTTGCGCCATGACCCCGCGACCGGACCCCTCCGCCGAGGCGCGCGAGGGCATCGCCGCCGCGCTCGGCCGCATCGACGATCATGTCGAGACGATCCGCGGTATTCTCACCCGCATGGTGGATCTCGGCGCCGACATCCGCCGCCGTGTCGGCCTCCTCGAAGCGGGCCCGGCGCGCCGCGACGCCGCCGGCGAGGACCGCGACCGGCCGCCGGCCTTCACCGACGACGCCCGCCTGAAGACCATGTCGGACGCCATCAACGGCTTCCTGTCGCCGGCGGACTTCGAGACGGCCATGGGCAAGGACCCCGAGCTGCGCCGGCTCTGGGACAACCGCACGAAGCGCATCGACAGGGGGGATTGAACGATGGAACTGACCTATTCCGAGAAGCTGCAGCGCATCAGGACCGGCGTCGAAGTGGTCAAGCTCGCCGAGGCGAAGCTGCAGGGTGAAGTCGAGCAGGTCTTGCGGATCGGCGACACCGTCTGGTTTCGCTGCGGAGAGCGCACCTTCCGCGGCCTTGTGGCCGAGACGGCGCGTCTGGGACCCTTCATTCGGGTGATGATTTCGGACGAGTGGCCGCTGCTCCTTGTGCTCCTCTCCGACCTGGTCGAGGCCCCGACGCCATGACCATCCGCCTCACCCCGGTCGAGCGCCGCGTCCTCGCCATCGTCATCGCCGTCGGCGAGCTGCGCGGCACCGACGGCCGCGACTTCGCCACCGCCGAGGGCACGGTGCTGCCCGGCAGCATCATCCGCGCCCTCATCCGCAAGGGCCTGTTGTCGGTGCACCGCCTCGGAACGAAGACCACGCCGGCCATCATCCGCCCGTCCATCGGCGCGGCCGGCCGCATGGCCGAGCACCGGCAGGTTGACATCGGGCCCCGACGCACCGCTGCATGAGGACGCCTCACCATGCGGAGCCGACGCACCATGGCGAAAGTCACCATCACCATCCCCTCCGTCTCGTGGCGGGGGGGCCGACCGCGCTTCACCCCCGGTCCTGAAACCCGCCGCCGCTATGGCGTGAAGGGCGAGGACATGAAACACCCGGACGGCCGCTGGTTCACCGCCGAGGAGGCGCTCGCCTGGGTCGAGCAGTGGAAGGCCGACCGCGCCGCCGCCGACGGCCGCGCCCGCCCGCGCCAGGCGCTGGCGAAGATCCGGCGCAACCACATGGGCCCCTCGCTCTGCACCCTGGCCGAGGCCTATTTCGCCTCCCCCGTCGTCACCGGCGGCCGGCAGGGCAAGCGCGTCACGAAGCCGAAGGCCAAGGCCACGGTGGATTTCTACAGGCGCGGCCTGCTGCGCATCGAGGAGGCCGACGCCGACCTCTACCACGGCCCGGCGGCGGCGCTGCGCCAGCCCCATTGCCGCGGGCTCTACGAGGCGCTCTGGGCCGAGCGCGGCCTTGCCACCGCCCGCGCCGCCCTCGCCTCCATGTCGGTCGTGCTGTCATGGGCCATGCGCGCCGGCAAGGTGCCGGGCCTCGTCGTCCACCCTGCGAAGGATCTGGCCATGGAGACGCCGGAGCCGCGCCTGCGGGCCGCGACGCCGGCCGAGCTGCGCCAGCTGGTGGCGGCCTCCGAGCTGCCGGTCTATCCGACCCAGCGCAAGGGCCACCACGCCCTCGTCGCCCTGCCGGAGGTCGGCGACATGACCATCCTCGGCGTCTGGACAGGCCAGCGCCAGGCCGATCGCCTCACCATGACCGCCGCCCACATGGCCTCCGGCCGGGTGGTGGAGCGCCAGCAGAAGACGCTGGCCCGCGTCGACTTCCCCCAGGCGCCGGAGCTGGTCGCCCGCATCGCCGCCATCAAGACCCGCCGCAAGGACTGGAAGGTGGAGGAGATCGACCTGCCGCTGGTGGTCAATTCGCAGACGCGCCAGCCCTTCAGCCACGGCACCACCTATGCCGCCATGTTCGCCCGCGTCCGCGCGGCGGCGGCCGCCGGCATCTGGCGCGACAAGGACGGCGGCCTGCATGTCGCCTCGGATGAGCCGGAGAAAATTATCGCCGGCCCCCGCTTCGCCTCATGGGCGCTCGAGCCGATGCCTTCGGTGGCCGACCTGACCGACCAGGACCTGCGCGACACCTGCGTCACCTGGCTCGCCCGCGCCGGCAACGACCCCATCCGCATCGCCGCCGTCACCGGCCATTCGCTGGTGACGATCCACGCCATTCTCAAGCACTACCTGGTGGCGCACAAGGACTATGGCGACCAGGCGATCGCCGCGGCCGTGGCGTGGTTTGACCAGCAGACGGGGTGACGGGGATGGACCGCAAGGCGCGCGACGTGCTGGCAGACCTCAAGATCGACCTGTCGCGGCAGCCCTTCAGAGGCGAGGCTGCGGCATTGCTGGACCGGATCGTGCAGGAATATGCGGGAGCAGTCGAAGCGGCCTTGGCGTGGACCGTGGCTCGTCATGGTTCGGCGCAGCAGCTCGTCCGGAGCGGCAATCCGGTATCGATCCTGATCTGCCCTCCCCATGTCGATATGCATGCCGCGCATGCTCGATGCGGCCAGCCGGCAGGGTGGCGAGACGGGGTGATCCTGATCCAGGTCATCACGGTTTGCGACAAGTCGATGATCGTGACGACGGACCTTGAAAGCGTGAAGGCGGCGGCCCCGAAACCGGCAGGGTCACACGTGTGACCTTTGTGACCCTGTTTTCAGGTCACACGTTCTCATCTTGTTCTGAAATTCGGCCGACCGACGGCCCCGCACTTTCCAGCATTCATGCGGGTTTGTGGATGGTGAGCGGGGAGGGGATCGAACCCTCGACCACATGATTAAAAGTTTCAACCGACCCTTGGTCCGTCAATGGCTTGGCGAGGGCGGCCGTGTGACCTTGCGGTGTTTCCGCCATGAAAAAGAGCCCGCGCCGGACGGTTGGCGACGCGGGCTCGAGTTCAGGGAGGAAACGCCCAAGGAGGGCTGCATGCACTGCACTGCTCCGGCCGCCTCACGAACGGCCGAACGGTTCAGCGCGGCCCGGACGGGCTCGTGCGCATGCCTTCGAGGATCTGGCGAACGACGCGGATGTCGCCCTGCATGGTGAGGACGGCCTCGCGATCGGCATTGCGCTGGATGCGGCTCTCTTCGCGGTCGGCCTCGCGGCGCGCCTCGATCCGCTCCACCCGCTGCTCCACCCGCAGCACGTGGCCGTTGAGGGCCTTGACGTCGCTCTGCAACACCACGAAGGCGACGACGCATCCGGCAGCGCTGGCCAGCGCCGTCATGGCGAAGCTGGGGACGTTGAGCTTCCAGTCCGTCTTGATGGTCATCGCCTGCCCCTCCCCTCACCTGCCGCGCCAGCCGCAGGTGCGGCGGCCGTGCTCGTTATGCGCCAGCAGCTGGGAGACCTGCGCATCCGACATGGCGCGGATCTCCGCCTGCGTCGGCCGGATCGGCCGCCAGCCGTCGCAGCTATTGCCGGCGGTCTGGCACGCCCCAATCGCGAGCGAGACGGCGGCGACGCTCATCAGCTGAAAGACGCGCGAGATCGTCATCGGTTCTGACCCTGTTGCGGAGGTTGTCGAGGGAGGCCTGCGTCTGCCGGGCGCGCTCGCGCTGGGCACCGATGGCGATGAGGCGGAAGACGGCGACGGCCAGCGCGGCCGCCACCAGAAGGCCAGCGGCGGCCCAGCGGCCGAGGCGCGATCCGGTGATGAGCGAAATCAGCCAGGTCATGGCCACCCCCAGATGCGGGCGATGCTGGCCGCCACGAAGAGCGCGGCGAACACCAGAAAGATGGTGGTGATCGGTTCGGGCAGGCTCATCCGCCGCCCTCCTCGATCGGCTCGGTGCCGGTCTCGGTGTCGAGCGGCACGCTGTCGGCCGGGCCGGCGACTGTCAGGCGGCCGGTCCAGATCATCACGCCGACGACGGCGAGAAGGACCAGCAGCACGGCGATGGCGAGGAAGGCCCAGAGGTTGTCCACGCCGAAGGGCAGCATGAAGCTGCCGCCGAAGATGGCCGAGACGATGGAGCGGAAGGTCCAGCTCTTCGCCGGCGGCGTCTCCGTCGGCGCTTCCTCGACCTCGGCCACCTCGCCGCGGCCGGCGCGGGTCGCCACAGGCCCTTCGCTCATCTCGCGCCACAGGGCGGCCTCGGCGCGCCGGCGGCGCACCAGGCCCTGCAGTTGCACCATCTGCCCCGTCTTCGGGTCGCGAGCCCGCGTCCAGCGCATCAGCTGTGCCGGCACATCCTCGAAGCGGCGGGCGTTGACGCGCTTCAGGATGGTCGATTTGCCCAGCGCGCCGGTGTTGAAGTGGAACGAGACCAGGGCGTCGAACTGGCCCTGCGTCAGCGGCACCTTGACCAGGCGCAGCACCTCGGCGGCGAACTTGGCCACGTCGCGCTTCAGGATGGCAAAGCCTTCCTCGCGGCTGATGACCATGCCGGCCACGACGGTCGGCGGGCCTGCCATGGCGGTGTGGCCATAGCCGATCGTCCAGTGCCCGGCCGGGCAGACATAGGCCCGCGGGCGCCAGCCCTCGAATTCCTTGATGACATTCAGGCCGCGGTTGGAAACCTGCATCTATCACCCCTCCCTGCGGGCCAGCGCGCGCTGCACGCCGAGAACGAAGACGACCAGCGCGCCGCCCATGCCGAGGCCGATGAGGATGACGGGGATGGCCGGCAGCTCCGTCATGGTCAGGCCGCCCAGGCGAGCAGGCAGGTGCTGTCGTCGCGGCCGCCGTAGCCGGTCGCGGTCTTCGACGCCTGCTGGATGTTCTCGAGCACGGTGATCTCGTGATAGCCGAGCTGCGCCGGGATGCCGTCCGGCACCGGCGCCCGCGGGAAGCCGCCGGCCGCCTCCGTCAGGTTGGAGCCGTTGGCGCCGTAATAGGCCGTGGTGCTGTCGAGGCCCGCGCCGCGGCGGAAGGCGACGGTGACGTCCGCGCTGCTCATGAGCCCGTCGATCGAGGTCTGGAAATCGTCGATCGCCATGCCCGACACGATGCAGAACTTGTCGTTAGCCTCGCCGTTGCGCTGGCGGATCGTCTGCGAGGAGTAGGACCAGGACGAGGCCGAGGTGTAGAGGCTCGCCACCAGCCGGCGGCGGTTGAACTGGTTCCAGATGCCGATGGCGCAGCGGTTGGCCGGGTTGCTGCCGTTCACGTCGACATTGTGGAAATTGTAGTCGATGAGGGCCGAGACGTTGCAGCGGATCGTGCCGAGATAGAGCCCGCAGCGCGCCGGGATCGTCACCGCCGCCGCGGCGTTCGTGATGTCGTATTTGTTCACCCAGAAACCGTTGAACAGCTCCAGCTCCGTCGTGCCCGGGCCGGTGCCGCGCGAGGTGGCCGAGGCCCAGGCGAAGCCCTTGGAGCCCTTCGGCGCCAAGGTGGCGCGGTCATAGAAGGCGAAGACGTCGCGGTTCTCGTTGACGCCCGCCGCCGAGGGGCTGATCGCGCTCTCGTTGATCGTGTACGCGAATTCGGAGGCGTTGTGGCTGGACCAGTTCACGCCGTTGAACAGCGGCAGCTTGCGGCCGCGACCGGCCGGCGTGATGTAGAGCGTCACCTGGTTGGTCAGCGTCCCGGCCGGATAGGGGTTGCCGGAGACGGGCGAGAGGATGAAGTCGGGCGCATCCACGTCGGTGCAGCGCACCTCGGCCGGCGATCCGCCGGACAGCAGCAGCTTGGTCAGGGCGACCGACGCCGCGATCGGCGCGGTGGTGTTGCCGGTGAGGTTGTGGCCGTCCAGGTGGTGGTCGTTGTCGGCGGCGAAGGTGACGCCCCACTTCTGCGCCGGGTCCGACGAGCCAGCGGTCGAGATGTGGCCGATGAGTGTGCCGGCGGCGATATGCGCACCGGACTGATAGGCGTGGCCGACATCCTCGGCGCGGCCGTTGTTCTTGGTCACGACGCCGTCGACGTGCAGGCGCGGCGTCTCGGAGTAGATGCCGGACCAGGCATGGCCGTTGATCAGGCTGCCCTCGAGGTGCACGTCGCCGTTGTTGGCGGTCAGGTGCAGGCCATGGGCCTCCCAGGTGGCGGGCGTCGAATTGGTGGGGCCGGTGGCGATCGTGCCGTCTTCCTCGGCATGCAGGCCATGCAGCTCGTGGTTGGTGCCGTAGGTGTCGAGATAGTAGGAGGGGCCGCCGTTCTGGCCGGAGAAGTTCTGGCCCTTGATGCGAACGGCGGCGATCGGGGCATCGGCCCGGCCGATGGCCGCAAAGCCGCCGAGGTCGTTGCCGAAGGTCTTCAGGTCGGAATGTTCGCCGGCGGCCATGCTGCCGACGGCCGCCGCATCCGGCTGCTGCAGCCAGCCCCAGCCGCCGTTGTTGCCCATGTAGCAGTCGGACGAATACCACTGCGAGCCGATCGCGCCGTCCGCGTTGGTCTGCAGCACGCCGTGGCTCAAGTTCTCCGAGCACCAGAGGTTGATGACCTTGCCGAAGGCGGTGGGGCCGAGCAGCACGCCGACGTCGCTGTGCCGGACGCGAATGTCCCGCAGGATGCAGTCGATAAAGGCATTTGGCACGCGGATGCCATGCGCGCCGGCGCTGGCCGCCACGGCCCGGTCGATGTCGAGACCCTCCAGCTGCACGCCGGAAATGCCGGCCTGGAAGGTGATGATGTCGTTGCCGGCGCTCGGGCTCTTCAGGATGGTGGACAGCTTCTGGCCGCGCCCGCGCAGCACCGTGCCGTTGCCCTCGATGTTGATGGAACCGCCGATCATGAAGGCGCCGGCGGTGAGCACGACCTGCTCGCCGTTCGACTTTGCGTAGTCGATCGCCTTGTTGCTGGCGTCGGTCGCATCCACCTCATAGGTGTTGAGGGTCGCAGCGGAGTAGTCCTGCGGCTCGATCCACGGCCGCAGCTTGTAGCGGAGGATGCGCGGCACGGCGCCGGTTCCGCCGGGCGTGTAGAGCGAAGTCTCCACCGCGGCGGGCTCGAATTTCTCCGGCGTCAGCGAGCCGTCGGGGATCTGGCCCAGCACCACGTCGACGATCTGCTCGGCCAGCGCCTCGTCCGCCTCCTCGAGCGCGGTGATCGCCGCGTCGCCGGCATCCACGTCGCGCCGCAGCTCCTGCAGCACGGTGGTGACCTCGTCGGCCTCGCGCTCCATGGACGGCGTGTGCAGCCGGCCGGCGCGGCTGAAGTCGGTGGAGCGCTCATGGGTGCGCCGCGCCGTGATGCGGATCTGCACCGCCGCATCGCCGGAGGTCGGCCGCGGCGCGACGGAGAAGGTGACGGTGGCCCCGGTCGCGCCCGCCGGCGAGCCGGTCTGCGCCTTGGTGAAACCTGTGGTGATGGTGGTGAAGCGGGTGGCCGGCGCGATCTTGCGCTGCACGACCAGGTCCTCGGTGTCCCAGACGGGACCGGCATTGAAGGTGAAGACGGTTTGCGCGGCCGAGGCCTCCAGCGTCACCTGCCGGGTCGAGCGCGTGATCGGGATGGAGGTGGACATGCCGGCGAGCCCCAGAGGTTCCGAGGCTGCCAGTGTGGGGCTCGCGGGCGCGCGTTAAGCGTGTGCCGGGAGCGACGGCCAGGAAAAGTGGGAACCGGTTTTCCGTCCGGCCGCGCGACCAGCTATTGCCACAAGGTCGAGAAGTCGGGAGCCCGGCGCGGCTCGGCCTCGCCACGGCCCCACCACACGCCCTGCCCTTCCTCGCGCATCAGCTGGCGTTCCTTGGTGCGCCACTGGCGATGCGCGTTCGGATCGGCCAGCAGGGTCAGCCGGTCCCAGATGAGGCGGTCGGTCACCGGCTTGATCTGCCACATGTTGAGCAGCGGCGTGGTGCGGCGGGCGACGTCCACCAGGCGGCGGCCGCGGTTGAACTCGGCCTCGCCGGTGAGCGCGCCGGCGATGTCCTTGCCGCCGATCGTCGCCGCCAGCAGGTCGCCGGCAGTGTTGGCCACCGGGCCGGCGAGCTTTGCCACCTGCTGCGAGGAGCCGCGGGTGTAGTCGCCCAGCACATAGTCGCCGTAATAGCCGAGGGCCCCGCCCTTCGCGAGCGCCATGGCCCAGAAGGTCCAGTCGGTGACGTCGCGCGGGTCGCGGCCGTTGCGCAGCTCCGTCATCTGCAGCACCAGGGCGCCGCCGATCGTCAGCGAGACAAGGCTGCCGGCGGTGTAGAGCCCGCCGCGCGCCATGCCGCCATCGGTCATTTCGTGCTGGGCGGCGCGGATGAGCGACAGCATGACGCTGGCCGGATAGGACAGATACATGGTGACGTTGCGCACGGCCTCGCCGGCGACGGTGCCGGCGCGGGTGGAGCGGCCGAGCATGGCGCGCGTCGTCGCCGTGCCCATGGGCACCGCCTCCTCCATGAAGGCATGCACCGCGTCGCCATAGCGCAGCGCTGCCTCCTGCACGGCGCGATCGCCGGGGGCGCTGTCCCAGATGTCCATCATGCGCAGCAGCCCGCCGGCCTCGCCGTGGTCGGCCGGCCGGGCGTTGCGGATGATCGCCCATTCCGCCTCGCCGATGCCGAAGCCCTGCAGCCACCGGGCGAAGCGCTCGCCGCGCGCGCCGTCGGCCGCCATCTCCTCGAGGGACTGGCCGAGCCGGTCGCCGGCCTCGAACATGAAGGACATGGCCTGGCTGCGCCGGTTCGCCGTCGTCCAGGGCGAAAGGCCGGTCCACTGGAAGACGCGGTCGGGCAGCCACTTGGTCAGCTCGGCCGAGCGATTGGCGAGGGTGCGGCCGCGCATGTCGGTGGTCAGCACGTCCATGGCGTCCTGCAGCACCACGCCGGCGCGGGTGATGTCGCGCTTGGATGCGCCGTCGAAGAGCTGTTTCGGCAGGTCGGCGAGGAAGCGCAGCGTCGGGATGCCGGCGAAGACCTTGGCATTGCGCTGCTGGAACGGGTCGCCGAGCACGGCGGTCAGTGCCGTGCCGGCGAGCTGGGCGGCGGTGAGGACGTTGCGCACCGCCTGGAAGGCGTCGGCGGCGTTCTGGTTGCCGGTGCCGACGGAGCCGTTGACGACGTTCCACAGGCGGTCGATCGCGTCGGTGCGGCCCTCCATGCGGGCCGTGGCAGCGCCGTTCCAGAGGGTCGGCTGGCCGAGCTGCGCCTTGGCAATCTCGCCCTCCACCACCTGTTTCATCCATGTCACGGTGGCGTGCGGGTTCGGCCCCAGCACCTCGAGGGCGGCGATGTCCTTGGCGAGGCCGTGAATATGGCTCATCAGCGCGGCGTATATGTCGCCATTGCCGAAGGCCTGGTTGTAGTCGCGCCAGGCGGTGGCGTCCTTGAACACCAGGAAGCGGTGCTCCTGCCGCTGGTTGGCCAGCGCGCCGCGGCCCTGCGCCTGGCGCGAGGGCTGCATGTCGATCGCCCCGTCGGTGACGATGCGGTCATAGATGACGCGCAGGCTTTCCACCACGCGCGCAGGGGTCAGCGGCCCGCCGGTCAGCGGATCGGTCATCTTCGAGATGTCGAGGCGCGGCATGATGAAGGCCACCCACTCGTCCTTCGCCACCGCCATCATCTTGCCGGCGTCGTGGTTCTGCGGGAGGTAGTTGGCAAGCTTGGCGATACTCATGCCCGCTGCATTCGCGCGATCCACCAGCTCGTCGGCCACCGTCTGCCAGGCGGCGAGAAAGTCGCGGGCCTTCACGTCGCCGACGTTCTCGCCGAAGGCCGCCTTCACCATGTCGTCCAGCAGCGCGGCGCCGCGGCGGAAGCCGGTGCCGGCCTTGCGGCGGAAAGTGTAGAGCACTTCCTCGAGGCGGCCATGGGCATAGCCGACGATGGCGTCGCGGCGGCCGGTGACGGAGGGCATGCCGAGCAGCCTGTTGTTGCGGTTGTCGAGCACGCCCATGGCCACCGCCATGGCGTCGGCCTTGCCGTCGGGACCGCGGAACTCCTCGAAGGCGGTGGCGATCGCGTCCGCCCGCTCGGCCGAGAGGCGGGCATGGCGGGCGCGCAGCTCGGCCTCGGCGGTGAGCTGCTCCACCACCTTGGCCTTGGCGGCGAGATCGTCGCCGGTGGCCTTGACCTGCGCGTCATACATGGCGCGCAGGAGGTCGGCCTCCTCTCTGGACATGGCGCCCTGCGCGGCGGCGGAGGCGATGCAGTCGTGAAACTGGGCCATGGTCAGATCCTGCAGGCGGCGGCGATGTCGGCGAGAAGGCGCGGCCGCTCGCCGATCGCATCGAGGGAGGCGCGATCGACGGCGATGGCGTTGCCGGCATCGTCGATCAGCGGCACCAGGTTGCGGGCCTCGGCGGGATCGGCACGGCGCAGGGCCGGGCTGTCGAGGAGGTCCATCTGGGCCCGCGCCGCGTCATCGAAGAGGCCGCCGGCGGGCGGCGCGGCGTCGCCGCCGGCGAGCGGACGGGCGGCGGCAAGCTCGGCGACGGCCTTGAGGTCGAGCGGGTCGACGCCGGGGATCAGCCCTTGCTCGCCTGCTGGCGTTGCTTCCGTGCGTCCTGGATCGACGCCACCAGCTCGTGGTGCTTCGCCAGCCGCTCGCGCTCCGCCGGGTCCAGCGTCGGGGTCTTGCGGATTTTTTTGGCGAGCGCGCGGTGCTGCACGGCGGTCATCAGGAACGTCCCAGCCGGGGATGTCATCGGCGATCTCCTTGCGCCTGGCCACCACGCTCTCGAAGCGGTGGCTATCCTCCATCACGGCACGCTCGAAGGCAATGTCGGGATCGTCGAACTCGCCGCGCTCAAGCAGCTCGCGGGTGCGCGTCCACAGGCCCTTGTCGATCGTGTGCGGCTGGATGTCGTTCTCGACGAAGAAGCGCTCCATCTGCTGCTCGACCTGGTGGCGCAGCTCGGCGTTGCGGGCCTTCATCTCGCGATCGGCGAAAAAGGGAATGTCCGCCTCGCGGTAGAGCTTCGTGCCGCGGTGCTCGGCCTCGATCGCAACGAGCATCTCGTTGTAGCTGATGGACCGGGTGCCGCCCGCCTCGAAGCGGGCGTCGCGGAAATAGCCGGCCTCCTGCGCCGCCTCGAAGGCGCGGTCGAGAGTGCGGCCGCTGTCGCGCACGAGCTGGCCATAGCCGGGCATGAACTTCTGCCCGTCGAAGATGGCGCCCAGCTCCGGGTCGGGCTTCAGCCCGCCATCGGCGGCGAGGAACTCGAGGAGCGACAGGGGCTGGCGGCGCTGCCGGCGGCGCATGGTCACGGCCACGTCGATGAAGGGCCCCTCCTCCGCCATGGCGGCCTCGGCCGCGCGCACGGCGTTCTGGGCGCGGATCGCATCGCTCACCACCTCGCGGGCCGCTTCCTCGGTCCGCGCGCCGGCTTCGGCCAGCCGGCCGAGCAGCGCCGCCTGGTCGGCGGCATCGTCCGCCATGCGCGCCACCACGCTCGCCGCCACCGGGTCCACCTCGCCGGCGAGGGCGCGGGCGAAGGCGCCATCCGACAGGGTCGCGGCATAGCCGGCCGCCCTGACATCCGGCAGCTCGGAGGCGATGGCGCTTTCGATGGCGTCGGGGTTTTCGCGCAGGCGCTGCAGGGCGGCGACGGGGTCGTCGCCATCGTCGAGGATCTCGCGCGCCAGCGCATCGGTCACGCCGGGCCTGACAGGGCGCGAGCCCATGGGCAGCGGCGCGTCCACCTCCACCGCGGCGCGCGCCGCATCGGCGAGGCCCTGGGCGGCCTCGGCGGGGTTGATGCCCTCGGGTGCCCGGAAGGTCGCCGCATCGGCCTCACCGGCCATCTCCGCCGCGCGCAGGGCCGCCCTGGTATCATCGTCGACAAAGCCGCCGGCCTTCTCGATGGCCTCGATGGCGCGGGCAGCGCCGCCCCGGCCACGCAAAAGGGCGCCGAGGCCCTCGCCGGCCGCGGTCAACCCGCCGCCGGCCGCCGCGCCGATGAGGGCGGCCATGCCGACATTCTGCACCGCCTCGCCGAGGCCGCTCTCGACGCCGATCTCGGCGCGCCAGCCCTGCACCGTCGGCTGGGCGACGGCCGAGAAGCCGGCATTGGCCACGGCGTTGGAGAGGGCGGAGGTCGCGATGCGCGCAAGCGGCGTCGCCGCGCCCTTGGCCGGGCCGCCATAGGGCAACGACAGCCAGAAGAGCGGGTCCTCGCGGGAGCCGATCATGGCGCCGGCGAACATGGCCGCGACCTGCGCCGCCAGCGGCAGGTCGGTCCGCGCCCATTCGCGCTTGAAGTCGAACTCGGCCATGCGGGCGGAGACGGCCGCCTGCGTCGGCACCGGCGTGAAGGGGTCGACGGCGAGGCGGTCGCCGAATTTCGCCTTCAGCTGCTGCACGCGGGCGAGGAAGGCGTCCTGCCGGCCTGCGATCAGCTCCTCGAGGCGCGGGTCGGCCCAGCCGGTGAACTCGCCGCGGCCGATGCGGCCGGCCAGCTCCGACGTGTTGCGGATCAGCGGATTGGCGAGATCCTCGCCGGTGACGCGGCGCACCTCGGCGATCATCCGGTCATAGACATGCTCCTGCGCCGCGCGGCGGGCCGAGGAGGCGTCCACCAGGCGGGTCTGCCGCTCGGCCGCGTCGAAGAGCGACGAGAGGCCGGCGCGCTTCTCCGGATCGGCTACGGCTATGCCGATATCGCGGCCGAAGGTGCCGGCCGTGTCCACCGCCCGCGCCGCGCTGCCGGCATAGCTGCCGAGGCGCTCGAGGAAGGTCTGCGTGTCGGCCGGGTCGGCCGGCGCGCCGGTGAAGGTGTCGTCGGACCAGGCGCCGAGCGTGATCATCGGAAAGCATCCGGCAGGCGCTGGCGCAGCGCCGGGGTCAGGGCCTCGAAGTCGAGGACGAAGGGCCGGCCGTCCTTGCCCATGACGGGACGGCGGTTGCCGCTGGCATCGGGCGGCATGGCCCAGCGATAGCCGCCGGGGCCGAAGATCGGCTGCATGCGGCGCAGTGCGCCGGCGTCCATCGGGCTGCCGTTGGGCAGCACCGGCGGATTGGGCAGCGCCGCCAGGTCGTCCGTGGTGATGGCCTTCAGCACGTCGCCGAAGCGGTCCTGCCGCACGGCGGGGGGCACCTGCACCTCGACCGATCCGCCGCCCCATGCCGGCGAGCGCCAGGTGGTCACGCCGCCATAGGTGCGGTCGCCCTGCCGGGTCTCGCCGCGGGCGGCGCGGAAGCCTTCCTCGAGCAGCGACTGGGCATTGGCTTTGAGGTCGATGCCGCGACGCTGCGCCGTCACCTCGGCCCAGACGGCGACGGCGGCGCGGGTGCGCTCGCGCTCGTCGGTGCGCATGCCGCGCAGCGAGGCGCCCAGCGCCGCGCGCTCGGCCGCGTCCATGTCCGCCACCGGCGGCCGCTCGGGCGACGATCCGCTGACGCGCCGCGCCTGCAGGCCCTCGGCGATCGTGCGGGCAAAGCCGCGATCGCCGGTGGCCGCGCCGATCGCCGCGGCATGGGCCAGCTCCGGCGCATCGCCGCCGATCTCCTTCAGGATCTGGGTGGCGCGCGGCCCGCCGCCGCGCACGATGGCCTCCACCGTCGCCAGCGCCCGCTCACCGCCGGCCGCCACCACGCCCTGCAGCGCCGCCCTGTCGTCGGGTCGCAGATAGGTCGGGTCCGCCTTGCCGAGGCGCGGCGCCACCGCGTCCACCTGGTCGACGCGGGCGCGCATCTGGGCGGCGAGCTGGTCGGGCGGCGCGGCCATGTCCACGGCGGTGACGGGGCCCCCGGCGAGGCCGCGATCGGCGGCATAGCCGAGAAGGTCGGCATTCATGGCGTTGCGGTTGGCCGTCACCTGCTCGCGCATCCACTGCACGTTTTCGGCACCGGCGCGGGTGATGGCGGGCGGGCCGGGGCGGGCCGGCGGCGGTTCGGCGCCGCCGGTTTCCTGCAGACGCCGCAGGTGCGGCTGCGCCCAGGCCGGGAAACTCTCGATCGGAGATCCACGATAGCCGTTCGGCCCCCAGAAGGCCGGGGCGGCGCGCGTGTCGATGTGGATCGCCCCGGACGGGTAGATGCCGATGCCGCGCGCGCCGTTGGCGATCGCCGCCGCCAGCACCTTGGCCTTGTCCTCGTCGGAGAGGTTCTTGGTGTCGAGGTCGAGGGCGTTGCCATGGATGTGCTGCGATCCCGACGCGCCGCCGGCGGCCGCGTTGCGCTCCGGGGTGCGGTGGCCGGAGCTGATCGTCACCGCCGGCAGGCCGGGGGTGGCGGTCAGTCCCTGCCACATGCGCCGGGCCGGATCGGAGACGCCCTGCAGGCGGCGTTCGTTCTCCGGGTTCGGCGTCGAGGCCGCCCGCGTCTGCGCCTCCAGCTCGCGCACCGCGCGCTCCTGGTCGGCGATCGGCAGGGCGGCGATGCGCTGCGCCAGCACCATGCGGCCGCGCATGGTTTCCAGCGCCACCGTGCCGCGCGGGCCGAGCTTCGCCGCCTCGGCCTCGAGCACCGCCATTTCGGCGGCGGTGGGCTGCTGCCCCCTCGCCGCGCGGGTCAGCGCATCGTCCAGGCTCGTCTGCAGGGCGCGGGCCTGCCGGTCACCCTCCACGCGCTTCTGGGTGCCGAGCTTCTGCAGCGCCTCGTCGACGCCGGAAATGTCGGTGAGGCCCGGCAGGCGGCCGGCCTGGAACTCGCCGCGCAGGTGGGTGCGATAGGCGTCGATCTCCTCCGGCGTGCGCAGGGTGGCGGCGCGCGCCTGGATGATGCGGCCCTCGAGGGCCTGCTGTTCCTGCAGGATGGCGCGCTCGGCGGCGCTGGCGTCCATCATGCCGGTGGCCACCATGCCGCGGATATGCGCCACCTGCTCGCCGCTGGCCCTGCGGGCCTCCGCCTCGGCCGCCGGGTCCGACGGTGACACGGACAGGATCTGCGCCTGCTGCCGCTCGTTCTCGGCGGAGCGGCGGATCAGCACGGCGCGGGCCGCGTCCTGCTGCTGGCTCGTCTGGTTGTTGATCGCCTGGCGCTGCAGCACCACGCCGATGTCGCTGGCCCGGGCGCGAAAGCCGGCCTGCGCCTCGGGCGGCAACAGGCCGGCGGTGTCGCGGGCCTCCCGTTCCAGCTCGGCGCGCAGGGCTTCCGGGTTGTTGCGATGCTCCTGGAACAGCGACAGGGTGCGGTCGCGGAAGGTCGCCGTGGCGCTCGTCACCTGCGCGTCCAGCGCGGTCGCGTCGCGGGCCCGGCCGTAGATCGTGCCGGCGCCGGTGCGGGTGAAGTCGTTCGATGCGGCCGCCACCTTCGCGTCGCGCTCGCCCTCGAATTTCGCGTCCTGGTCGGCCCAGGTGGAGAACTTCTTCGCCAGCGCGTCGAAGCCAGCGGCGGCGGCCTGCCCCGCCTCGCCGGTCGGCATGGGGACGGGGGCGAGGCCGTCCGGCACGGCGCCCTTGTAGGTCTGTTTCTCGATCGTGAACTGGCGCGGCTGCTGGGCCATGGATCAACGCCTCCGCGACACGTCGGCGAGCATGGACATGCCGCCGGTGATGGCCTTCAGCGTGCCGGCCGCGCTGGCGTCGTCGGCCATCATCCGGTATTGCGCCGCCCGCGACAGCAGCCGGTTGCGGCGAATGGTCTCGGTCTCGGCGTCGGTGGACAGGGCGGCGTTGGCGTCGGCCACGGCGCCCTCGCGGGCCTTGGCCGGCGTGCCGAAGGAGAGGTCCACATTGGAGGCGGCATAGGCCACGTCGCGGGCGCCGAGGTCCTCGACCATGCGCTGGCGGATGGCGGTGCGCCGCTCGATGCCGCGCGTGCCCTCCATGGCCGCCTCGAGCTTGGCGTCCTCGGCCTGGGCGTTGCGGGCATCGGCCTGCGCCTGTGCCGAGCGCAGGCCGCCGACAACGGACAGCGCCGTGGCCGTGCCCTGCAGGATCGACCAGAGCGAGGAGCCGGCCGAGGCCGTGGCGGTGGCGGCCGTGGTGGCCGTCGTCGCCGCGGCCGGGGCGACGGTGGAGAAGGTCGAGGCCAGGGAGGTCATGAGGGTCGCGGCCAGTTCCATCAGAAACGTCCCTCCAGCGTGATGTCGCGGATGTCGAAGGCGCCGGGCCGCAGCTGGGTCAGCTCGAGCTGGGCGCCGACCTGCCAGCCGGCGAGGCCGGTGACGGTGATGAGGCCGGTGACCGGGTCCCAGGGGCCTTCGGCATCGTCGTCGCCGCTCGCCAGCGGCACGTCGAAGGCCGGCTGGCCATTGGCGGCGATCGCCAGCGAGGAGACGGCATTGGCGGTGATCTTGGCCGTGTGGATGCGGCCGGGCCGCACCACGACGCTTTTCTCGTTCAGCTCGCGCTGGATCGGCAGCACCTTCAGCCGCGGCGCGATCCAGCGGCCGACCTCGATGGCGGCAGCCGTCCAGGGCAGCGTGATGGCGCCGCCCGTCACGGTGAAGGGGCCGGCATAGGTGCCGCCGGCCTTGGCCCAGACTTCCCGGCCCTCATGCACGCCGAGGCCCGCGACGGTCACGCTTTCGGCCTGGCTGACGGTGACGGTGCAGTCGAGCTGCGTGTCGAGGGTGAGCTGCTCGAAGGTCAGCGCCTCGCCTTCGCCGATCGGCCTTTTCACCAGCAGCCAGGCGGCGCCGGTGCCGTCCACCGCCACGTCCAGCACATCGCCGTCGGTCTGCCACGGCCAGAAGCCGGTGACGTCCTGGTTGCGGACGATGCCGCCCAGCGTCATGTCGCCGTCGTCGCGCACCATGAAGAGGCGGTTGGCCACCGTGTCGGAGCTGGCGCGCTGCAGCGCGGTGGAGACGATCCCGCGCACCAGGTGGTTGGCGAGCAGGCTGATCGGGCTCGTATCGTATTTCTGGGTGACGTCGGAGTATTGCGCGGCCAAAAGCTGCGATCCGTCGTTGCCGACATAGATGATGCGGCCCTCGATCTCCACCGGCTCGCAATTGGGCTGGATGCCGGGCGTCTCGGAGACGCGCTGATTGGGCGGCTGCTGCCGGTTGAACGGCGGGTTGGCCACGTAATAGTGGCGCTCATTGGTGAAGATGATGAAATGCGGGCCGCGGTGGAAGCGCAGGATGTCCTCGGCGCCGTCGGCGTTGAGGCCGAAGACGAAGGCGGAGGCGGCGGTTTCCAGCTCGGCATTGAGGTCGAAATATTCGCCGGTGCGGCTGCCGAGATAGGCGTCGCCCCGCGACGCGAAGCCGCCCATGAAGAGGCGATCCTCGGCATAGATGCCGGTGCGCGGCCAGCCGCGCGTCACCGACATGACGGCCTCGCCGCCAGCGCGGCCGCGCACGGTGCGGCCGACATTGGCGGCGGCTTTGTCGCTGTTGGTGGCCACCTTCGCGGTGACGACGAACTGCGCCCCGGCATTGCCGGTGCCGGTGAACTCGATCGAGATCGTGGCGGCGGTGCTGGACGGTGTTCCGACCACGGCGCAGGTGATGCCGGTTTCAAGCGCCGCGAGCGCCTCCAGCGCCGTCTCGAGCGCGGAAGCGAAGGCCGGCCAGTCGGCGGAAAAGCCCGTCGTCGGCACTTCGACCGGGCTTGTGTCCTCTCCGTTGACGGTGACGACGATGCTCTGGCCGACAATGGTGAAGCCACCGTCGGTCGTCCAGGTCACATAGACGTTCCACTTCTCGGCCGTGTCGACATAGGTGCCGCCATAGTCGACCTCGGGAATGGCCAGCCAGGTGCGGGTGGCCTGCGTCCACTGGTGGTCCGCGCCGTCGCGGCGGACCTCGTGCGGCGCCACGTCCTTGTGCCAGAGGAGCATGGAGGCGCCGCGCTGCGTCTTTTGCAGGGTGGCGAGCTGGCCGGCCGTGTGCGGGATGGCGACGGCGCCGACGAAGGTCCCGGCTTTCCAGATGTCGGCATGGCCGGCGGCGACCGTCAGCGCATAGGCCTCGGAGGTCGAGAAGGTATGCGTCAGAAGCCGGCCGGCCGTCGTCGCTGTCTCGGTGAGGACGGTGACGGAGGCGGCCGAGAGGTTGATGGTGGCGGCCGCCACCAGACGGGCGCGGCGGCCGGTGACCGGCGCGCCGGGGGCGATGCAGATGCGATAGGCCCGCGCCGAGGCCGCAACGTCGATCGTCGCCGAGATGGCCGCCCATGTGCCACCGCTATCCTGCAGCTCGACGCGCAGGCCGTCCGCCACGGCCGAAACGCCGGTGAAGCTGATGTCGGCGCCGCAGAGCGCGCCATCGGCGCCGAGATCGGCGGTGGCGACGACGGTGCCGGACGAGATCGAGCCGGTGGCGCCGACCGTGGCATTGACGCCGGTGGTGACCAGGCGGCCGCCGCGGCCCTTGTAGCGCGTGCGCGGCGACTGGCGGCCGCCGCCCAGCGGGTTTGCCTCCATGTTGCGGCCGGCGGCGAAGCCCGAATGAAAGTTCTTGACGTCGCGGCGCGCATGGAACTCTGGCGCCAGCTCGCCGGAATTCCACGACAGGAACTGGAGGCCGGGGCGCGCGACCATCAGCGGAAGTCCATGAAGGTCGGCTGGCCGGAGATATGGGCGGCCACCAGCTCGCCGTCGTCGCCGGAGGCGTCGAAGCCGGTGTCGGTGGAAACGTCCTCGTCCAGCACCTTGGCGGAGAGGCCACCGCGGCCGCCCTCGCGGGCCGTGCCCCAGGCCTTGGCGAAAAGCTCGGCCGCATGGTCCTTGTCGTCGCAGACGGGCACCACCAGCTCGGCCGCCACCGCGGTGATGCAGAAGTCGAGGAAGGTCGGTCCCCACTGATCGGCCGAGAGGCGCAGCAGGAAGGTGGCGAAGACCTCCTCCGCATCGGTGAAGATGCGGCGGCCCTCGCGGCTCCACTCGCGGAAGGCGCCGGTGCGGATGTCGCGGTGGCGGGAGACGCGGAAGGGGCCGCGCAGCGCGTTCGACGGGAAGGCATAGCCGTAGCGGAAGCCGTTGGGCGGCAGCGGGTCCTCGGTGGTGAAGGCGATGCGCTCGAGCTGGCGCGTCACGAGGTTCATCTTCCACCCCTGGGCGATCAGGCAGCGGTCGATGATGCGCGGCACGATGGCGGCGCAGGTGTTGGCCAGCGGCGTGCCCTCGTCGAAGCCGGTGATGGAGCCGCCGGCGAAGACGGCCAGCGCCTTGTTGGCGATCGCGAGGTCGTCCAGGACGTCCGGCATGTCAGCTCACCAGCGCGAAGAAGCCCGCGACCTGGCCGGCGGCGATCGCCGTGGTGTCGTTGTCGGCCACGGCGCCGGTGATGCGGATGGCGCAACCGTTGGTGAAATGGATGCCGCGGCCGGCGAGATAGTCCTGCACCTGCCCCTGGAAGGTGCTCGCGGCGAGCGCCACGGTGAGCACAGGCGTGTCGGCCTCGCTCGGCGCCGTGGCCTTGTCGTAGAACTTCAGGAAGCAGCCGGTTCCGACATTGCCGAGGGCGCTGGCCAGCAGGCGGCAGGCGCCGGCGTGCAGCACCAGCGGGTTGGCGGTGGCGAGCGAGCGGAAGGCGATCTGCTCGTGCGGGCCCTCCACGCGCTCGGCGGCGCGGCCGAGGAGCTGGACGCCCTGCGCTGCGCGAGGCTGGCCGGTGTGGTCGAGATAGGTCACCGTGTCGTTGGCTGCGACGATCGTCATGGCGAGGCTCCGTTGCGGGAAAGCCCCCGCGCCGGTGGCGCGAGGGCGGGGCTGTTGACGGCGGCCGGGATCAGGCGGCCGTGACGGAGGCCACCTTGATGGTGACGTTGCCGGAGGCGGGCACGGCGTCGAAGACGAAGAGCTTGATGACGACGGTGCCCGAATGGACCATGACAGCGACGAGGAAGTCGCCCTTCCGGACCAGATTGCGGGCATTGTTGAAATAGCCCGCCGTTTCGACGGTCGCCGCAGCGTCGTCGGTGGCATACATGTAGCCGGCGACCTGGAGGGCGCCCGGCAGGCCGGTGGTGAGGCCCACGGCCACCTGCTTGGTGACGCGGGCGAGGGACAGCTTCGAGAAGGACATGGTGCTGGTCTCCAGCGGATGACGTGATGGGCGGAAACGCGCGGCGCGCGCTCATGCGGTGGCGGCCGGGCGCGCGGGTGGCGCGCCCGGCAGCTCATCAGGCGAAGGCGGTGGGAGCCGTGTTGAGGAAGCGCAGCCGGCGGATGCCCTCGAAGAGGATGGGCTTGGCGGCCGCCTGGATGGTGTTCGCCGCGTGATGGCACTTCTCGCGCGGGATGTAGTCGATGCGCGTCGCCATCGCGATCTTGCCGTCGGGCCCGGTCGGCGTGTGGAAGCCCATGCAGTCCTTGAACCACATGTAGCCGGCCTTCTCGTCGGTGTCGTAGGTGTTCAGCGTGTCGTCCGGGAAGGGGATGATGTTCATGCCCATCCAGGTGCGCGCGCCGAGCTGGCGGAGCAGCGGATTGTCGCCGCCGTAGTCGGCGTTGTTGATCTCCTTGTAGCGCAGCAGGGAGGCGAGCTGGTTGTAGGAGACGCCGACATGGATGATCGGCGAGCCGGTGATGCCCTGGGCGAGCATCGCGGCCTGGCCGGCGAGGAGGTCGATGGGCGAGATCTGGGCCGAGCCGTCGCCGATCGTGGTGATGGACGAGGTGGCGTCGTCCATGGCCTGGAACGGGATCTTGTCGAACTTGCGCCCGATGGCCATGGCGCAGGACTGCTGCGCGATCGCGATCTCGTTCTCCGACATCTGGGTGAGGTCGGTGACGTTGATGTCCTCGTTGGCCTCGTAGGCCTTGAGAGTGGAGGTCACCGTGGTGCGCGCCGCATTGATGGTCGGGCGGACCTCGATGTTCTCGCTCATCTCCGTCGCCTCGCCCTTGCCGGCGATCTTCCAGGTGACGGTGTTGCCCTTCATGTTGGCGGCGGTGGCGAAAAGGCCCTTGCTGCGGTAGCCGCTGTCCTGGAGCGCATGCATTGCGCCCTTGACGTAGAGGGTTTCGAACCACGCATAAGCGCGAGCGGTCATGATTGTTCTCCGAAGGTGATGGGATTGGGGTTCACCTCGGGGCGATTGGCCGGGCCGCCCCCGGTCCGGCGCGGCGCCGGATAAGCGGAGGCGGACCGCGGGTCCTTCCCGTCAGTCCGCCCTCGATCATGCTCGCGTGGCGCGCGCGTTAAGCGCGGCCCGGCTCGCCGTCGCCGATGCCCTGCTGCGCCAGCCTCTTCGTCTCCGCGACGAAGGCGGGGTCATAGGTCGACGATCCCCATTTCGAGCGGGGATCGGCGATGCGGGCGTCGAGGATCTTGTCGATGCTCTGGCCGCCGGCGGCAGCGCCGCCCACTTCGAGCGTCGGCGCGGTGGACCGCATGGTCTGCATCAGCTTCAGGAAGTGGCCGCGATCGGTGCGGCCCTTGGCCCAGTCGGCCGTCGCCTGGTCGATCTTGCCCTGCTGCTGCAGGGCGTCGATGTAGGCGATCGTGTCGTTGGCGACTTTGCCCGCGACCTTCGCCCGCTCCTGCGGGTCGGCGACGTCGCCGGCGACGATGGCGCGCTCCTTCTCGGCCGAGAACGGGTCGTCCAGCTGGCCGCCGGTCACCAGCCCCTGCATGAACTCGTTGATGAAGCCGGAAAACTGCTTGCCGCCCAGCTCGAACTTGTGCGCGGCGGCCTGGGCGATCTTCAGGACCGGATCGTCGGCGACGTTGGGCAGGTAGGCCGCGACCTCGGCGGCCGGGGTGAAGGCGTATTTTTCCGGCGCATCGGGCACCGCGCCGATCTTCTCGCCGCGCGCGGCATCGCCCTTGCGGTAACCGTCGACCGCCTTGAAGAGCTTGTCGATCGTCTCGCGCTCGTCCTTGCCGAGGAAGTGGTCGGGCAGGCCCTCCGGCCGATAGACGGCCGACGCTCCGGCATCGGCGGGGGCCTGCCCTGCCGGCGCCGCGCCCCCAGACGCGGCAGCCGGTTTCGGATCGGGGGTGACGGCGCCGGCGGCAGCGCCGGCGGCGGCGAGATCGGGGGAAGCGGCGGCGCCGGCGGCGCCGGCGGCAGTGGCTGCGTCGGTCATGGGTTACAGTCCTTCTCTGGGGGGCGGCATCTGGCCGCGGGCTTCGGCGATCAGCTGGTAAAGGACCCAGACGACGCCGTTGGCACCCTCGCGGCGCTGCGCGAGGAGCCAGTCTTCCTTCGTCACGCCGAGGGCGACCGGCCGGCGCAACGTCATGTCGGTGAGGAATTCGAGCAGCGGGCGCAGGGAGGCGTCCTCGAGGAGGCGCACGGCGGCGCGCACGGCCCCGTCGCGCTCTTCCACCTTCATCCGGTGGAAAGCCTCGGCGATCTCCGATTTCGGGCCGCCGCCGACCTCGAGGGCTTTCCACGCATTGCCGACATAGCTTTCGGCCGGCAGGATCTCGCGCGCGCCGTGGCTCGGCGGGATGACGACGCCGTCGCTCATGCGGCCCCCCGCATCGGCACGACATTGCCGCCGGCGGCCGGGTCAGCCTGGCCGCCTTCGCCGCCCATGAGCAGCTCCGGGTTTTTCGTCGCCATCTCGGCGGCCGCGGCGGCCATCTGCGCCATGGCGGCCTTCTGGTCGAAGGCCTGTTTGTGGGCCTCGTCGGCGATGTGGGCGGCCTTGATGCCGGTGTCCTGCAGCACCTGCGGCAGCAGCTCGTCCAGCATCAGCTCGCGGTCGGGATTGCGGCCGAGGGCGGCGATGAGCTGGAAGCCCTGGATCAGCGGCTCGAGGTGGCCGGCCTTCAGCGTGGCGGCCAGCGGCGAGGTGACCTCCACCGCCAGCAGCAGCTGGTCGAAGGTCAGCTCCATGGTGAGCAGGCCCTGCTCGTGCAGGATCTCGCACACCGCCGGGATGAGCACCGGGATGATCTCGTTGATGAGCCGGCCGAAGGCGCCGACATAGGCCCGCTTGATGCGCTGGGCGATCATCAGGATCTCTTCGGCCGAGCGCGGCGTCTTGCCCTTGCCGTCGGTGACCTCGTCGTGGAGCATGCGCTGGATGACGGCGCGCTCTTCGGAGAGGACGATGTTGGCGACGTCCATGCCCTTGCCGGGCGTGTCGAGACGGGCGACGTCCGGCCCCAGCATGCCGCCGGTGGAATTGACCGGCCAGAAGGCGCCGGGGCGCATCTTGTGCACGTCGGGATTGAAGGCGCCGCCGGGCCTGTAGCCCCAGAGGCCGAGCAGGTTGATGGCGGCCGAGCGCAGCGCCATCTCCTTCACCTTGTTCACCACCTTGATGGTGGACAGCGCCAGCATGACCGGGCCGCGGCCATAGGTCTCGCCGGGCACCACGTGATAGCGGGCCGCGACGAAGGGCTGCGCCTTGCGCCACCACATGCGCAGCGGCGGGGCCTTGTCGTCCTCGAGGCGGGCGAGGCAGCGCCAGCGCTTGCCCTCGCGCACGAACTCCTGGAAGAGCTTCACCTCGGCCTCGGCGTTGGCCGCCAGCTCCTTCTCGAGCTTCTCCGGCAGCTGGTAGGACGGGTATGCGTCCTTGATGTCGGCGACCTTCCACATGCGGCCCCAGGACAGGCCGTTGGGGCGGCGGAAGCCGTCCAGCGTGAGGCAGCATTCCTCCACCGGCAGGCAGACGAAGCGGATGGGGTTGAGATCGTCGCCGCGGACGGGCAGCAGGATGCCGGTGCCGGCGAAGATGTCGAGGCACATCTCGGCCGCGGCCAGGTCGAATTCGCCGGTCTGGAAATGCGGCAGGATCTGGTCGGTGAGGTTTTCGAGCTGGCGCTCGAAGGCGAGCCGGCCGGCATTGTCGTTGGAGGCCTTCACCAGCTTCTTCGCCAGCGGGCCGCCCTTCAGCTTGAACCAGTCCTGCCCCGAGGGAAACAGGTCCTCCTTCAGCTGGCCGGCGCCGCGGAAGGTGCTGTCGATGGCGGTGACGTCGAAGACGACGTCGGTGCGGCCGGAGGACTGCGCGCCGGAGACGGGCCGGCGGAAGGGGATGGCGTAGTCATAGGCCTCGCGGGTGTAGCTGTCCCAGATGCCCTTGTGCGACCAGGCATGGGCCATGCGGCCGGCGTGGCGCTTCAGGTCGAAGGCGGGTTCCGCCATGGGTCAGCCCACCGTGGCGGACAGGTTGGAGCCACCGGCGGGGCCGTCCAGCAGCAGGCGGCGGCCGCGCGGCGTGGCGATCGTCTTGCCGGCCTGGGTGTCGGCGCGGGCCTGTTCCTCCTGCGCCAGCGACTGCTGGCGGGTGGCGGCCACGGCCGCCTGCTGGCGGGCTTCATCGGCCGCGCGCTTCGAGGCGCCGCCGTCACCGAAGATCAGGGTCTTGATCGCGTCCATCAGGATACCTCGTCCAGAGCTGCAGCCCGTTCTCGCTCTGCATGCGGCCGAAGAGGCCGAGGCGGGCGAGTTTCTCGCCCGGCCGGTGGCCGGCCTTCACCACGCAGCAGAGCGCCACGGTGCCATCATGCAGCCAGGCATCGAGGGTTAAGCGCGCCAGCCGTGCGAGCGGCAGCATCAGGGCCGCGCATTCGGCCCGCCGGCCGCAGACGGAGATCTCCAGCGTCGGCAGGCCGTCGGTGATCAGATCCGTGGGCGTGGCCACCATGAGGGCGATGAGCCGGCCGTCCTTCTCGAAGCCCATCATGGCGCCGCCGGCGAGCTGGCGCGCGATGAGCCCGCGCCGGCCGGGCTTGAAGAGCCCCTCGCGGAGGCAGTCGGCATAGAGCTGGCGGGCCTCGAACAGGTCCACCGGCGAGACCAGCGTGAGCATCAAAACACCGGCCAGTCGCCCGTCTGCACGACGGCGCGGGGCGTGAGGGAATGGACGTTGGAGGGGTTGAAGGAGTTGGTGATCATGCCCGCCACGCCGGCGAGCCCCTGCAGGCCGAGGCAGACATATTGCGCGGCTTCAGCCACGTTGGCCGCCATGTTCTTGACCGGCAGCGGGTCATAGGTGCCGTCGTGGCGTTTGCCGAACTTGAAGTCGCCGGCCAGCGCCTCGATCAGCGGGCCGCAATGAATGGGGCACAGGAGAAGGCGCGGCGTGTCGCGGCTGATGTCGCGCCGCATGAGCGTGCCGAGCGCCTCGAGCCGTTCGGTCCATTGCTGGGTATGCGCCGGATCGATGCGGTGGCCGAGGGTGCGCTGCACGATCTCGAACCATGACAGCGTTCCATAGACCTTGTCGCCGCCCATGAAGCCCGCGGGGTCGCCCGTCCAGACGCCCGGCGGCACGTTTCGGAAGCGGCCGCGCAGGACCGGCACCAGCTGGTCGAGGAAGCGCTCGGCGCCGGTGCCCGGCTTGGTGGCGATGGACAGAACGCCGCGATATTGCCCGTTCGGCGCGACCTGGAAGCCGACGACGGCCGGCTGGCCGGCGCCGCCCGACTGCCCGCCCTGGTCGAAGCCGAGATGCAGCGGCACGTTCGGCAGGATCTCGATGGCCGACGGCGCGACATGCTTCTCGCGGTCGAAGTCCTCGTCATAGACCGGCAGGCCGTCCTTCACGCGGCCCGGCAGGCCGAGCACCATGCGGCGGGCGTCGTCCTTCGGCATCACCTCGAGCTCGAGCTCGTAGGCGCGGCGGGTCTTGCCGGCGCGGTTCTCGGCGTTCTCGGCGAGGCCGGAGGGCTGGACGAAGAAGTTGATGGTGCGGCGGTCCTTCGCCGGGTCGAAGTCCTCGCGGAAGGAGCCGCGCTGGGCCGCCACAAGGGTCGGATGCTTGGGCGGCGGCGGGTTCATGTCCCAGCCGAGGGCGCGGGGCAGCGGCTCGTCCAGGGCGCGCACCTCGTCGGGCAGCAGGTCCAGCGAGGGATAGCGGCCGGTGCGCGAGAAGAAGAACGGGATGGACGCCGGCGGCAGGCTGTCGGCCTCGGTGGGCCAGGCGTAGCTGGTTTCATACGACTTGAAGGCGAACTCATAGTCGATATCGGCGATGGCGAAGAACTCCACCTGCAGGTCGACCTTCACCTCGCGCATGACGCCGCGGATCTCGCGATAGGTCATCAGCTTCAGCCGGTGCGTGCCGGGGCGGTCCTGACCGCCGGAGAAGTCCGGGTGGCGCGTGGTCGGGAACCAGTGGAACCAGCTCTGCAGGGTGGACTTGTAGAGCTGGCGGTAGTTGTCGCGGACCACCGTGACCTTGCCGCGGATCACGCCGTCGAGGCAGATCGGCATCAGCTTCACCACGAAGCGCACCGCCTTGAAGGCGCTGCCGATCGTCTTGCCGGAGCCGCCGGGGCCCATGATGGCGTCGATCGGCCCCTCGGAGCGGATATAGGCGCCGCAGACCGGGCCCGGCGGCGTGTAGGTTCCGAGCGAGAAGGTGGCCTGCTGAGGCATGCGGAAGGGCGTCTCGCCGAGGCCGCGATAGGAATTCATCAGATCTTCGAGCTGGCGGCTGGACAGCTTTTCGCCCGAGGTGAGGATGTCGGTCATGCCCGCCCCCGCTGGCCCGCCGCCCGGATGATCGGCGCACCGGGACCGCCCGGCCCCCGCGCCCCTTGCCCGAGCCCGATGGACCGCCCGCCCCGCCCCGGCCGAGGGCGACCTTTCGATCGGCGGTGAGTGTGCTGGAGCACCCCCCGGGGAGGGGGGGCCGGGGCCGGTTTTTCGAGGTCGCGCGCGCGGGCGGGCGCGGGCGGGCGCGCGAGGGGGCGGGGGGGCATGCGCGCACCCGCGAGCGCGGGCGGAACGCGCGGGGCCAGGCGGCCGAGGTGGAGCACGTGATTTTCAATCATGGTCCCTCACACGGAATTCGTCAGTGATCACAACGGGTTCAGAGAGCCAGTCGTCGGCCTCGCCTTGTGAGGGGTTCGCCCGCGCATCGATAACCCGTTGAACCTGCTGCGCTTTCTCGGGGCTGTCGACGATGACGACGAAATGTCTCTCAACCTCGCGCTCCGGCTCCTTCGGCTTCGGCATCTCCTGGTGGAAGTAGGGCAGCAGCTGCCCCCTCGCCTTCCCCTGCTCGGCCAGGACGGCCAGCGCCTCGCCGAAGGTCACCAGCTGCGGCGCCTTGTTCGCGAGTTTCGCCGCCAGCTCGCGCGGATCGGCCGTCACCAGCGCCGCCGCCTGCTCCAGAGGGTCGCGATAGCCGCGCGCCAGCAGATATTCCCGCACCTTGGACGTCGCCCGGTTCGGCGATCCGGCCGGGCGCCCTGCCCCGCGCTTGGCCGGCGGCGCGATCGCCTGCCCGCTGAAACCGTCGAGCCCGTCCTCGAAGGCGAGATGGTCGGCCGCCGCCTGGTCGGCCACGGCCTGGACGTTGCCGCCGGCCGGCTCCCGCTGGGAAATCCCCGCGTGTGCGCCCTGTTCGGCCCCGGAAACGGACCCCTCGGCGTCGTCAGCTGGCAGGCGGTTGGCCATCGGCCGATTTCCCTCGCATATTCAATCCCTTGGCCCTCGCGAGCCATGCACCCGGCGCATGATCGGCGGCCCATGTAACCGCCGCATAACCCGCCACTAACCGGAAATCCCCTGCATTCTCATAGACTTAACCTCTCCGGTTATAGGGTTATAGGGTTATAGACACCGCCCTCACATGCGCATGCATACGCGATACACACGCACGTGACGCGCGCGCGAAAGGCCATAACCCTGTAACCGCCACCCTAACCCGTTGATGTTGCTGCGGTTTCCCGGTTACGGCCCGGTTACATGGCGGTTAGGCTCCTAACCGCCGCGCGGCACCTGTCGCCACCCCTTGCATTGATGCACGGTCCAGCCCGCGTTAACTGCCCGCGCCGGCCGGATCGGCCGTGGTCGAGGCCGATCCGGAGCAACCCGGCGCGGTCCGCTTGAACCCCCAGCGGGCCGGGGCAGGGAGAACGCGGAAGACGCTTCGCACCCATGACGGGGCGCGGGGCGTCAGGTTGTCAGCCGAGGGCCTTCAGGGCTGCGCGACAGGCCTTGACCTCGCGTCGCAGCTCGATGACGACGAGACGGGCCTGCGGGGCAGACAGGCCATTCATGCGGCCGCGGCGCTCGACCTCGTCAGCCCTCGCTGCAAGCCAGTCGGAATAGGATGTCAGATAGGCCCGAATGAACGGCGGCCCGCTCATCACGCCATCCCCAGGGCTTGCATGTAGAGTTCGAGGATCGCCTCCTCCTCCATCCGCTGGTCGCGGTCCTGCCGGCGCAGGGCCACGATCCGCTTCAGCACGCGCTTGTCGAAGCCGTTGGCCTTGGCCTCGCCATAGACGTCGCGGATGTCGTCGGAGAGGGCATTCTTCTCCTCGTTGAGCCGCTCGATGCGCTCGATGATGGATTTCAGCTGGTCGGCCGCCACCGATTGCGTGTCGACCATCTAGCCCTCCTTCGTCGCGGCGATCTCGGCCGGCTGCGCCACCACAGGGTCGCGCACGAAGACCACGTGGCCTTCGCTTCCGTCCGTGAGCCGGGCATTGCAGATCTTCGTGTCGCGGCCCCTGGCAAACGCCATCGCCGCCGTCGTCTTTCCGCAGCCCGGCGGGCCGCCGAAGAACATGGAGGGCCTGAAGCCGGCCTCGCGAAGTGCAGAAGCGTCGCCCAGCCACGTAACGGCGGGCGGCTCTTCGCAGTCGAAGCATGCGACCTTCAAGGTCGCCGGAAACACATGCACGCCCTCCATCTATTCCTCCTCTTTCCCTGCGCTCTCCAGCGCCAGCAAATCCACCATCAGGCACTGCGCAGCCCGGCCGTTGATCTTCATCACCTGCCAGTTCTGTCTGTCGCGGATCACGATCTCCGGCGGCGCCTGTTTCAGCGCCGTGGCCCAGCCGCCGCCCTGCCACTGCGTCCCCTCGAAGGCGCGGGCGGGCCCCAGCTCGGCCGAGATCGGCACGGCGAGATAGGGCCGCCGCCCGTCCCCTGCGCCGTCCTCCTTCACCGAAAGGCCGGCGAGCTTCAGGCGGGCCTGGGCGCCCTCCTTCCCCATGTTCGGCTCGTCGCGCATGTAGGCGTCCACCACCTCGCCCACGGTCGGCTGCACGCCGTCGCGCCAGGCGGAAATCGTGTGGGCGAAGAGCCGGTCGAGGCAGAGCGTCCAGTTGGCCCGCTGCTCGGCGCGCTCGGAAACGGTCTGCTCGCGCACCCATTGGCCGAGGCGGGCCGGCTCGGCGATCGGCACGCCGTGCTCCTCGAGCGCCTCCGGCCCCAGCATCAGCTCGGCGAGGGCCAGCAGCGTGCCATAGGTCATCTGGGCGCGGTCCTCCATGTCGGCCTCGCGCAGCGCCGCCCGCCAGTTCTCGAAGGTGCGGGCGAAGCCGGCGGTGTCGCCGTCGGCCGCCCATGCGTCCATCAGGGCGCGCAGCAGCCGGCGGCCCACCGCCTGGTCGTTGATCACCGGCTCCTTGCCGCTGCGGCTGCGGGCCAGCTTCTCCAGCGTGATGAAGGCCATGCGGCTCTTGTCGGCCACGGTCAGCCGCGGCGGGTTGATGGCCGAGAAGATGAAGGCGCTCTGGATGGTGAAGCTCACCGCCTCATGGTCGGAAGAGCCGCGGATCGCCTTGTCGGCCGAGGCGGCGATGCGCGCCAGGTCGAGGATCCCGGTGGCGCGCCGGTCGTCGGCGCCGCCCTCCAGCTCGTCCACCGCCACGGGCAGGCTGTCGGCGCCCAGCATCTGGCGAATGCCCGGTGCGGTCGCGTCGGCGGTGCGCAGCAGCGTGTCGCCGAGGACGGCGCGCACCAGGTTCTGCAGCGTCGTCTTGCCGACGCCGCGGTCACCCACGAGAAAGATATAGGGCCGCCAGGGCAAGGCGCCGCCCAGCAGCGCCGCGCCGATCCATCCCAGCACCAGCACCGGGTCCAGCACCTTGCGGCCGAAGTTCCACGTCTTCAGCCAGCCGAAGATCTCGGTGGCCGGGCTGTCCTTCACCGGCACCGGCTCCTTCCACGGCGCCAGCACCGGCGGCCGGCCGGGATAGACCACGCCGTCGATCGCCGAGGGGCCGGCGCTTTCCAGCTTGCCCCGCCGCACGCGATAGATCCCGTCGCCGCCATGCCACACCAGCTCGCCCTGGCCGGGCAGCGCCGCCAGCGGGCCCACCGTCCAGGCGCCGCGGCCGCGCACCGTGTTGGCGATGGAAATGGCCCCCTCGAGGGCGCAGGCGTGCATCAGGCACTGCACCGCGTCGTCCACGTCCATGCCGTTGATGATCCACTGCGCGTCGCCCTTCTTCGGCGGCGAAAGGCGGGCCCAGTGGTGAATGGGAAAGTTGGGGGTGGCCGCGAACAGGTCCAGCACGGTCTTTTTCGACCATTCCGTGCGCTTCACCTTGTTCAGCTGGCCCATGCTGTCCATGAACACGTAGTGCTCGCCGTCGCGGCCCAGCGCGATCACAGGGCAGCCCGGCGGCATGCGGTCGGCCGGCGCGCCGGCCCACTGGTTGGCGGCATAGCCCCAGCCGCCCTCGGCCACCGGGCGGTCGTCGCCCGCCGGCGGGTCCGGCCGCCGCGTCACGGAGACGCGGCCCTCCAGCGCATCCGCGAAGCTCGCGCGGATGTTGCTCTTGCCCTTCTGGCTCATGGCGGTCTTTCAGGGATGCGGATGGAACATGGCCGGCAGGCGCATGGCCTCGCCTGCCGGCCGGTCCCCGCGCGGTGATGTGAGCAGGAAGCCCGCGCGGGAAAGGGTGTCAGCGCTTGCGGCGCGCCGGGCTCACGGCCTTCGCCTCGGCCTCGAGGGCGTCGGCCGAGGGCGCTTCGGACGCGGGGTCGGCGGCAGCAGGCCCATCCACGCCGTCGGCGGAAATCGGCTGCGCCGCTCCGCCCGCCACGCCTTGGGCACTGCCGGCATCATCCGCCGCCGGCGCGGCCCCGGCTTCGGCTTCCGCCTGGTGGGCGGCGAAGTCTGCATCACCAACGCGCTGATCATCACCAGATACGCCGGGTCCTGCAGATGCGGGGTCACTCCCGTCTGCAGCACCCGCGGCCAGGTCCACGTGGCCCTGATCCGCTGCGCCACCTGCCAGTTGTTCCAGATGCTCCGCCGCATCGCCGCCCTCCCCTTCCTTCACCACCGGCCCGCCCAGGTTCACCATGGGCGCGGGGTCGTCGACCTTCTCGAAGATCGTGCCGTGCTGCTCCAGGATCGTGTCCTCCGCCCGCACCAGCACCGGCGCCTGCGGCCTGTCGGCGGCGGCCTTGCGCGCCGCGCGGGCCTCCTCCTCGGCGAAGACGCGGTCGGCCTCGATCAGCGTCGCGCGGAACACCGCATAGGCGATGCGGAAGGCCGGCTCGACGTCGTCGAAGCCGTCGCTGGGGCGGTCGTGCACGCCGCAGCTGCGGGCATGGCGATAGAGAGCCTCGAGGGGCGCGTCCGGCCAGGTGCGGGCGAATTCCACCAGCGGCGCGATCCGCTCCATGAAGGCCGCCTCATAGGCGCGAAAGCCGCCCTCGGCGCGCGCCGTGGTGATCGCCACCGGGATCTCGCCCATGAAGGGCCAGCAGCTGCCGTCGAAAGCCGCCGCCAGCTCGCGCTCCGCCGGGTCCGCCGGCATCACGGCCGCCATGGCCGCCGTGCTGGCCGCCCCGAATGCACTCCATATCGCCCTATCCATCGCTCACTCCTCCTTCAGGGTGTCGTTGAAGTCGTTTCCGGCCGGCGGCACCATTTCCCGGATGTCGAAGCCCTTGGCCGCCAGCTGGTCCATCACGCGCTGGCGCTGGTCGATCGCCGCGGGCTTGGTGTCGTTCTCTTTCAGGATCACCAGCGGGCCGATGCCCGGGTGCGGCTGCAGCGTCGCCATGTTGCCGAGGTCCAGCGCCGCCCAGACGCGCGCCTCCGGCACCGCCAGCGCCACGGAAAGGCAGGTCTCGATCCCCTCGCCAAGCACCAGCGGCTCGCTAAGGCCCACCTTCTCGAGGTCGCCGAAGGGCAGCCCGCTCACGCCCCGCGACAGGCGCACGAAGCCGCCCTGCTTCAGGCCCAGCATCAGCTTGGCATTGAGCACCG
>Ga0315903_10001389_pt1 | contig 36589 bp, 13 predicted proteins | sample LakEriMetagenome_7_FD_203524 | JGI IMG/M metagenome (GOLD analysis project Ga0315903, IMG submission 203524) | Freshwater fungal communities from buoy surface, Lake Erie, Ohio, United States - Buoy 2 MA119 | ecosystem: Environmental > Aquatic > Freshwater > Lake | place: USA: Lake Erie, Ohio...
TGTTTGAGTCTTATATGACGGATTATTATACAATGATATTCCATTGTGAATCTTTTTAAAATTTAAATTACTATATAAATATGTTTTGTCTATATTTTTACTATTTAAGATTCTATCAGAAACTAATCCGGTATCTCCGGTCCCACTCAAAGAACTTCCAATATGATATGAGACATTATTATATGGTAATACTGATGAAGCTAACGACCCATTCAATACTGAAGAATAAGAAATATCAGAAGTTATTAAATCTAATACAGACAAAATATTTTGCTGACTATATGTATTTACATTATTGTTTAATCCTCTAGCAACTACAGCTGATGAGATATATACTTTATCATCTATTTTGTAGTCATTTAAAATAGTGCCATAAATTTTTTTCTCAATTAAGCCACTGACACTATTTAGAATATATATATTTGATGCAAGATTAACACGTGTGCCTGAGATAGTGTCTAATGTATTTTCTGTATATTTAACATTAAAATTATTTAAATCAAAAATGCCTTTATCTATGATGTAAACATCTTCATTACTATTAACATATAAAGAAACTATTTTATCATCAGCATACGGACTACTAGATGATTTAGGAGTATAAATATTAGAATTTGTAAAGTCTGGTAGTGCAACAGATCCAGGAATCTGGGAGAATTCAGTTCCATTATATAATACTATATATTTGCATGAAGTTTGAGTACCATCATAAGTAACATTTGTAAAATTACCAAAAACATATAATTTATTGTTAACAACTTTCATCTGAAAAATACTATTTGGAAATAATCCATTTTGGATATTGCTAGACATACCTCCGTCAAAAAAAGCAAATTTTTCCCATATTTCTTGTTGTTGATTCCATTTTTTAAGTCCAAAATCTCCTCCAACAAATATTTCGCCATTATAGATAACAATATCTCTAATTTTATTTGCAATATAAGTGGTGAATCCGATTAATATATTTTCACTTAATCCAAAAACATTAATATTTGACACAGTATTATTGTCATATAATACTTGAAGAGCAGTTCTACTATTGGAAATTATACTAACAGCTTTAAATAAATCATTAATTATAATATTTTCTTTATTTTCAAACCATATTCTTACATTGTATAGAGCTGATCGACCTCCTGCATTTAGTCTTCCCATTATCGATATCGTAGCATTTTCATAAGCAAATATAGAAGCTATTTTAGAAGATGGATTGATATCGAATAATACTTCGCCTCTTTTATCTACTACTCTAATATAGAATTGATCTGTACTAGCACTAGTATTATCTCGTTCCCAAGTTAATTTAAAAACCCCCTGATTTGATGAGGTAAATTGAATAGCTTCTGGTTGCTGCAAATTTGAAGAGTTTATCTCTGTGACAAGATATGGAGTATTTGATAATCCTAAATTTGGAGATAAAGAACTTTGAGATAATAGTGTTCCAGTAGCTAGTAATGTCATAGTATTGTTTCCACCGGTGGATCAAAAATATATGGGGGATCTAGTATCAAAGGAGGAAGAGGTGTTTCTTTGTATGGTATTGTTTGACTCGGCGTTGGGGTTGGAGTGGTTGTTATTATGATAACATGGAATAGTGGTATAATTAATGTTTGACTCGGTGTTAGAGTAGGAGATGATGTGATAGTAGTTGTGCAAGTTGGTGATGGTCCTGGTCCGTTTGTGGTAGATGGAGTTGGAGTATTTGTGGGGGTTTGTGTTACTATCATTTGCTGAATATCGACCGATATTCCGCCGCTCAAATCGCCATTTGCTGATATATCCAACCAGTTTCCTGTCCAAATATTTGTTGGAATTTTTAAATATTCTATTCCTTCTAATCCAAATTGGTAATTTTTGCCATTACCCCAACCATATAATACCCCAAGCTTATTAATAGCTAAAGAATGTGTTTTACCAGCAGCTACTTTTGACCAATTTGTTTTTGATCCAACTTGAGTTAAAACATTCAAATATTCACAATCCTCTATGCCAAGTTGATTATTATTATTAAGACCAAACGACCATAGCGTTCCATCTGATTTGACTAATAATAAATGATTATCTCCAACACTCAAACTATTATAGTCTAGCATCCCTTTTCCGACAATGAGTGGCACACTATTTAATGTTATATATTGTTGATATATATCAGAATCTGGTAATATCCCACCAATTAGATATAAATTATCATCCTCTATTTTGCTTGCAAAAGTGAAAGAGTCCTTTGTGAAAACTTCTTTCCAATTATTTCCAGGCATATACTGTATAAATTTTTTGGTTTCTTGCTTATGAGCGGAACCACACATCATTAATCTTCCGTCTGATGTAACAATAAAAACATGATCATATCCACAAGATACTGATTTAAAGTATGCAGTACCATCATCTAGTATTAATTTATATGGTATATTTATTTTTGCTAAATCAGAACTTAAAACATCATATCTATTAGAGCCCCATCTATATATATTATCATATTGATCAATAATATAAGTAAATTCTTCCCCAAGAGAAACTCTTTTCCATCGACTATTAACTTCCGATATTGGAGTATTTAGTTTATCTATATATTCATCTGTTTTAGATATATTTAATCCTAATTGTCCACTATTATTATTTTTAACAGGAAAGAGGATATTGTCCTCTCTTGAAACCATAAAAAAATTACTTCCAGTAAAAATACGATCAAAATTAAATTCTGATCCTATGTATGTATTATCTTTTTGTATCAGTGTTGGTTGTTTAATAATCTCTACATCAGCAACTCCCCATTCATAAATATTTCTTCTTACCAGAGCAGATGATACTGACGGGCTACACGTTGGAGTTGGTGTTGGAGTGGGGAATGGTAATGATCCTGCTGGACTGCCAGTATTAGTATTATCTATAGTAGATCTTAATGGACTATATTCATATTGAGTTGCATATTTATTATATCTATTATATCTGGCATAATACGCTGCTTTATACCATTCATTTGCTGTTGGTAGCCAATAGCTAGAAGAGCCTATTCTACTTATAGAAGTAATATCTGGATTAACTATTTTTTCTAGCAAGTATACCCCAGTTTCTGTGTCTGCTAAATCAGCTGTTGTTGATAAACAATTCTCTTTCCAGTTAATATATCTTAAAGCATTTGCTATGGTAATAAAATTTACTGGTAAATCTCCCATATTGGCTTTAACAATATATTTCCCACCATATTCTTTTACGATACCTTGATGTATTGAATCAGCATTAATAAATAATTCATATTTATCTACTACATTATTTTTAGCATTTAAAAATATACTATATTGATTATTAGTAATGCAAAATCTTGTTATCTTATAAGAATAGCTCACAGAACCATAATTATTTTTATCTGAAATATTATTTATATCAGAAACGAGGGTCATATCATAGTCATTCAGAGTGCTTTTACCACAAATACGAAATCCTACCAACTCTGATCTTATATTTGTATATTTTGTTTCTAGTAGTGCGTCTGATGATGCCGAGGCAAAATTACCGCCTAATATCAATGTAGCATCAGATGTAGTTGATTTTTCATATACTAATTCACTTATATTTCCATTTTGGTCATATGTTCCGTAATAACTTGGTCCACCGTTAGTACCAACTTTTGATAATCCGCTATTTTGATAGTTCGCAGAATTATAAGTTTTATTACTTTTAACCATTGAAATGGTAGGAGTAGGGGTCGGAGTATTAGCTATAGTAGATGTTGGGGTAGGACTAATTGATGGATATTCATTACAATAAGATCCATCCCCTTCTTCTGTTGCCGAACAGGCGCATGGTAACTCATAGCTTTGGGTGGCATACTCGTAATATTTTGATCCATTAAAATATGCAGATTTATACCATTCGTCTTCTGTTGGAAGCCAGTAATATGCTAATTCGTTATTGTTTACTCCTGGAATATCTGCAATTTTTTTAGGTTTAATAATTAAAGTATTAATATCTGGATCAAGATTTTCATTCAATAAATAAACACCTGTCTCAGTATCTGCATCATTCTCTAGATTAAAAATACAATTATGTTTCCAATTTATATAGCGTAAAATATTTCCTAATGTAATGTAATTTACTGGTTTATTTTTCATGCCAGTTTTACAAATATAATCTCCATTTAATGTTTTATATATTCCTTGATTATCATCTGTAGTTGAATAAAATAATTCATATTTATCTACAAAATCTTTTTTAATACTTAGAAAGTATGCATATTCTTCATTAGTTAATTCATACTTAGATATTTTGTATAAATATTCAACTCTACCGATACCATTAATATCTGGAGTATTATTAATGTCTTTAATAATTGTCCATTTATTGTTATCTTCAATAAAATTTGAACAACATAATCTACATCCTATACTAGATGATCTATTTATAGAAAAATTATTAATAAATAATTCATTCTCTGTAATTGATGAAAATGATCCACCTATTGATCCAATACTATATGTATAGTCAAGATTTTTTGAAATTATTAATTCTGAAACATTTCCATTTTGGTCATATGTTCCATAATAGCTTGACGATCCATTGGTTCCTACAGAAGTTAAATTGCAAGATTCTTTCCAGGAAGCTCCATAGTTGTAATTAATAGCATTATTATCCATAGTGAAAATCCTAAATTAATAACAATCTAAAATATCATTACATTTAATTGCGATAGAATTATATTCTAATGCACCAGTATTTAGATTAGTTACTTTAACATGAAGCATCACACTAGCTACATTAGCAGCAAATCCTAATCTACAATTGATTCTTTGAGGATCAGAAGTTGCCATAAAGTTTATAGTGTCTGGAGTTACTTTAGCCAAACCGATATTATCTGTAGTAAGATCAACTCTATATTGATTTCCAGGAATTACTCTAAAAATATTCATATTTATTGACTTATAAATATAAGCTGGAGTAGATGTTGGAGTAGGAGTATTAGTTGTTGTGTTACTTGGGGTAATGGTCGGAGTAGTAGTATTACTTGGGGTAATAGTCGAAGTCTGAGTTATTGTTGGAGTAGGAGTATTACTGCCGCTTAAAGAAACAGTAGGAGTATTTGAAGCAGTAATTGATGGGGTTGGGGTCGCACTATTTGACGGAGTAATCGTTGGCGTATTAGTATTAGTTGCTGTATTTGTAGGCGTAGGAGTTCTTGTTGGACATATACTCTGTAATCCAGCAACAATTACATTATCGTCTCCAAAACTTCTTGTTACTATAACTATCGGTCCAGTATTATCTGTTTTTCTTAAAACCATATATGTATTGTCATAAGAAAGATTAAAAATATCAAGCAATTCTGTAAATGTCCAATTAACTGATCCATAAATATCTTTATATAATATGTCTGTTATCTCTAAATTATTTGAATCATAAATATTAATATAAGCAATAGGCATAACTGATGGGAAACAAACCTCCTCTACCGTACTCGAGCCATAATAATATCCTCCATTTAGAGGGAATGATGGCGTCGGAGTACTAGTTGTTGTAACTGATGGAGAAATAGAAACACTAGGAGTTATAGTATTAGTTGGAGTAGCGGTATTAGTGGGAGATGGAGTAAGAGTAGGAGTAGTTGTTGGAGTTGGAGATTCACTTGGCGTTAATGTTGGAGTAGATGTATTAGTTAATGTATTTGTAAGCGTCGGAGTACAACTACTAGTGGCAGTTTGTGTATTTGTAGGAGTATTAGTGGGGGTTGCAGAAGTAGTAGCAGTATTAGTCGGAGTTGCTGTTGTAGTTGTAGTTTGGGTTGGTGTAACAGAATTGGTTACTGTTGGGGATATTGTAGCTGTTTGACTCTGTGTTGGTGTCTGCGTATTTGTACAAGTTTGTGTTGTTGTGGGGGTAGCAGTATTAGTAGGAGATGGAGTTATCGTAAATGTACTTGTGTTAGTTGGAGTACAAGTAGATGTTCCTGTTACTGTCTGTGTTGGAGTAGGTGTTTTTGTTGTAGTTGTAGTGTTAGTTGGTGTTATTGTTGGGGTTGGAGTATTAGATGGTGGTGGTTCTCCAAGAGCAAAAATACTATTATTATAGATACTAATATCGTCCCATTGTCCCATAATAGAGACAGGGGTTATAGAATCAAAATTATTTCCGGTACCCAACATATACTCATTATTTCTACCCCATCCGTATAAACTCTTATTATCTTTTCTGGCTATGGAATATGTATCTCCTGCATATATAGATATCCAATCTAATGATACTAAATTTTTAGATATTGTTGGAGAAAATCTGGGCAATGCTGTGCCATCTCCTAATTGACCATATCCGTTAAATCCCCATCCGTATATCTGTCCTTCAGTATCAATAGCCATAGTATGGTTTTTACCACTACTTATATATTTCCAAGTTTTATTAGAAATTTTTGTTGGAAATTGAACGTAGGAGGTAGATCCATTACCTAATTTCCCATAATTATTATTGCCCATAGACCAAATAGTACCATCATTTTTAATTGCTAATAATGAACCATTAGCATTAGCAGACAACTGACTATATTCATCTTTATTAAATTTTAAGAAACTATCATCGCCGCCAAGACTAATTAATAAATCTGTTTCTCCAGAATATAAAACAGCAAAGAAGTTTGGAGCTATACTAACTATATCAGTAATTTCTTCATTAATAATTGGTATTTTACTTTTGATTTTTTTAATTAAATCATATGTATATAATTTTTTATTATTACTGTTTATAAAATATATAGATGAATTATTTTTAAATACAAAATTACCAATATCATTGGTCATAAATAGTAATTGTGGTGATCTATTACCAACCTGTGGATTTAGATTTTCTGACTCTCTCCATTCCCACAAAGTATTATTTGTTTTTATACCATACCATACATTACCTACAGTATCATCAGGAGATACTGTATCAAAATATGGATTTGTAATAATTTTCTTCCAATTAGGAATATTAAAGATTGTTGGAACAGATCGGTCTATAGTATCTCCTTGACCTAATTGACCCTTATTATTCTCTCCCCAACTATATAGATCTTGGCTATCATTAATGCCAACATAATGCTTGATTTTTAGTGATGAATTCTTATAAAATGTGGGAGTAATTGTGGGCGTGACTGTGTTAGTTGGAGATATTGTGGGCGTGATTGTAGGAGTATGAGTTTTTGTTGGTGTGGGGGTTCTAGTTTCATTAGGTGTTCCGCATATAGAAATACTATCTAACAAAATGCCAGTATTTGAAAAACGTTCAGGATTTGATGAAGTTGTTGTGTCTTGAAAAACTATTCTGGATCTTGATGATGTTGCATTAAAAACCAAAACTCCATCTAGCCAGACAACATTGGTATTGTTTATCCCCTCAGTAGTTCCTTCGACCGTGTGATTAGTAACTAATCTATTATCAAAAATAAAATCCTTATTAATCCCATTCGTGATCAAGCACTGGCCAGCAGCAGTACCATAATCTCCAATATTAACGGTTAATTTTTTGAGTAAGTATTCTATCTGAGTTTCTTTATTAGTAGTTTCAGCACTATATTTAAATCTAATAATATAAGATGATCCTGGATCAGTATTAAATTCTTGACTAACACATCCATTATAATAACTTAATAAACTAACTATAGATGATCCATTATCAGACACATTTGTAAAAAATAAGGGATTACTATCTTTAGTAAGAACATTACTATTATTAAATGTCCAATCAGTAAGACCATTTTCAAAACTAGCATTTTTTAATAAGTTATTGTTGTATATGCATCTTGTTGATGTGGGAGTAGGCGTTGATGTCGGAGTTGATGTTCTGGTGGCTACAGGAGTAGCAGTATTGGTTTTTGTTGGAGTATTAGTAGGAGTACTACTGGGTCTTGGATAATCAGAAATATTATTAGCAATACAAGGTCCAGTTGGAGGATCAATAGGAGTCATTTCTCCCGGTACTCCGATTCTCTTCTTGATACAAACGCAAAATCCTCCTAAATTATTTTGGTAATCAGAAGCTTGGGATAGGCTTCTTTTGTTCCAAAAAGGATCTCCTACTCTTAATTCTATTCTGCCTCCTGCCGATCCTCCGAAATTATATATCGCTCCACTACTATAGATTGGGAAAATTGAAGAATATGTTCCATTAGCATATTTGGCTCTTCCTTGTAGTATTGGTTGTGTTTCATTTGTTCCGTCAAAAGTGGTAGCTGTTAAAATTAACTTATCTACTTCTTTTGAACTATCTACATTAAAAGTTTTTCCTTGTTGTCCAGACTCTAAATTGACACACCCCGTTGCTGTAAAATAGACTATATCTTTTTCGCCATACTGTATACCTGTATCTTGCCATTCAAATTTATTGGCTGCCACATAAAAATTATCACATGCAAATGGCCCAGTGATATTAGGACAAGGAGTAGCCGATGGAGTTAAACTTATTGTTGGCGTAGGCGTTGCTGTTGTGGGAAAGTCAAAAGTACCATAAACACTGTTATAAGACGAAGAAAGAACCCTAGAATCTACCACATATCCTCTACGAATATATCCAATAGGATCATAAGATAATCTATATAAAAATTGTGAAGCTATACATCTACTTTCTGGATCAAGTATAGGATTGGTACCAATCATACTTTTAAGCTGTTCGATGCTCAAGCCTCTTGGTAAATATGTTCCTCCATTTCCGATATTATTATATGCCATCACATCTTTATCAAAACTAACATAAGAGCTACGACTCAATAATATTAATGAAGGACCATATGTAGCATTATACATACTAGCATATAATTCATTTTTTGATGCATGATACCAATACTTTGTAGTTGGTGAAGTTGAGAAGACAGGAGTATTTGTCGGAGAAAAAGGTTTTTGATTTTTAATGATATTTATATCATTGAATCCTAAAAAAGAATTAGTTGGAGAATATAAATCTATTAATTCAATTGTTGCAGAGAAGACTTGACTATTATTTGCTAGTGTTAAACTACCTTTAGTATTATCATAAATTATTATTAATTCTGAAGGACTTGCGTTTAGATACGGAGCAGATACTTTCTCATTTGGCAAGATAATATCAGGCCACATTACAATAGGTACTCTTGTATTAGTCGATGATCGATAAGTCTGCACGATATCAAGAATGATATTATCATTTAAATAATTTTGATCTTTATTTTTTGGTAAAATATTGCCAAAATCTAAACGACTATTTATATTCATCGTATAGAAAGATGATGTGACAACTGCTTCTCTAAGAGTAATTTTGCTAGATGTAAATTCTCTAAATTCTGCTGCTGAATAAGAAGCATAATACGGAATAGTTGATGATGAGCTATAGTCTTTAAAATTAGAAAATATTAAATTTGATTCAAGAGATGTAATGATCAAAGTATTTAGATCTGCACTAAAGTTTGGCGATTTATTGTGTAAATATAATGATCCATCATTAGGATCATAATAAGCCACCATTTGATTATCAAGCGTTGTTAATAATGCCATAAAATTATCTTTTAAATTAGGTAGTACTCATAATTCCAACATAAATATTAAACGTTAAATCTCTGCCACTCTTCAAGCAAGACTCATCCTCACAGAAAGCTCCGTCTGCATATTGATCATTTGTTGATATTACCATTCCATATGGATTTGGTAAGTTATTATCTGGTACGAATCTAAATGTGTATGATGATCCAATTTTCAAATTAATGTCACTTCCATTATTAATGATCCAATTTGTAAATAATTGAGAGTTTGTTCCGACAACAGTTACACTCTGACTATACACCGGATTTTGACCAGTATATTTACCTTCAAAGAATTGTAAAGTTCCTGTTCCATTATATGATCCAGAGAAAATGACCTGAATCTTGGATAAACGACCGGCTACTTTATTTACAAAAGTTTGCGTCCAATTTTTAGTATTATCTAAACCTATAATAGCTGACTGTTTAGTCTGAGAAGCAGATAATACCTCTACCAACTTGGGACTTGGAGTTACTGTTGCTGTGTTACTGGGTGTAATAGTTTGTGTCGGAGAGTTACTAGGTGTTTGTGTTGGAGTACTAGTAGTTGTTGGACTCAATGATATGGTGGGAGTATTTGTTGTTGTTCTTGTTGGTGTGCTCGTGCATGTTGCGGTAACACTAATTGATGGAGTAACTGTTGGTGTTTCTGTTATAGTGGCTGTTGGCGTTGCTGTTAATCCTGGAGTCACAGTATTAGTAACAGAAGGAGTATTAGTGTTTGTGGGAGTTAAGCTAATACTCGGACTTACTGATATTGTGGGAGTATTAGTAGGACTCAAACTAATTGTTGGAGTATTACTAGGAGTAATAGAAGGAGTAGGAGTATTTGTTAGGTTGGGTTCTCCGCATATTGATGTTGATCCTATTACTATTCCACCATTATTTAATTTATCATCATTATAAAATACTATTCTAGATATTATTGCAGAAGCGGTGAATTTTAGATATCCAAATTTCCACTTCATATTATTCCAACCATGGTTATCAAATTTGGTTTCATCAAATACGAATACTTCTTTTGCATCGTCTAGCCCGCCGATTGGATTCTGATAATCCCAAGACGATCCGTCTCCGACTGACACTACTAAATTTCTGAGAGATTTATTTAAAATATTAATATCAATAGCAGACGAATAAGCGAATTTAATTAAATAAACATCTCCTACATTTGTATAAAATTCTTGACTTATCCATCCTGGAGATTGAGAATCAGAATTTAATATTATAGTATACTTACTACTATCGCTCGTAGGTGTAGAATATCCTGTAAATTGTAGTGGTCCAGATATTCTAATATTATTAGATTCCCAATTTAATAATTGGTATTTATATCCTGCCGAAGCATTTTCATTAATTAACATAGAATCAAAACTACTATTAGTTAGTAGATTAGTATTAAGTAATAAGCAACGTGTTGATGTTTGAGTTAGTGTCGGAGTGGCACTTACTGTTGCAGATAATGACTGCGTTGGAGATACGCTCGGAGTTAATGATGGAGTAACACTTATGCTCGGGGTGGGTGTTGGATCAAATGTTCTGCCGCTAAAAGAGAAATCAGAGTATGTATTGGAATTATCCAGAATTACTGGCTTAGGACCAATAAAACTTCCCCAATACCAAACATATCCGTAAATGTCTATTGCATAACTAATATTATCTGTTAAATTGCCATCATAAATCTTAGCAGTTTTCCATAGTCCATTAATTTTTACTGGATATGACATAAATTGATCAGTAACTGAGTCTATTCCTAGTTGTCCATCTTGATTAAAACCCCATGACCATAATGTATTATCATTTTTTAGAGCTAAAGTATGATTATTACCGACAACAACACTAGACCAATTTTTGTTGTCATCTACTGGAACGAATGTGTTAGAATTAGCAAAATTATTATTTCCAAACCTACCTTCATTTTTACCTCTAGCATACAATCCGCCATCTGTAGCTATAGCCATATCATGATATGGTCCGCAAGAATAAGAAATCACATAATATACTACTCCATTATTGGAAACATTCTTAGGTGCTTGGATAAAAGTTTTAAGATTTTTACTTGCTGCTATATCAATTTTTGTAGTAATTTTTTTCTGTATTTGAGGATGATATCCTAATGACTCATTGTATTGAGCTATTTGTGTCATGCTACTAGTTGAGATATTTTGGATAGAAGCTACTGTTCCTAATGATTCACTATTATTTCCAATAGGTAGTTCATAAACTGTTAATCTATTGATTGAAGAAATAGTTGTGGCTTCTGTCATTATATATAATACATAATTATTTGAAGAACCCTTTTGTCCATAATTGATATCAACAATTTTATATTGTCCTAGTCCAGAACGTATCAGTACAGGATAGTAATTTTGTGTAAAAATATCATCTTTATTTAAATCTTCTCCACCCCATCCGTATAAGTCTCCAGCATCATCTATGGCAAATGTGAAAGACAAGGTTTCGGATATAGATAATGCTAATGTCTTTGTCCATTTTTTATTTACTAGTTTAGAATCAATACGAGGATAATCAGGAGAAGGAACAAAGTTTCTACTATCAGCTTGAACTACAAAACTAGCATTTGGTAAAACATTATAATTCTTACCCCAGAAATACATATTTTTTCCAACTGGATTAGATGGAGTTTGTGTAGGAGTGGCTGAATTTGATGGAGTAACTGTATTAGTTGGAGTAACTGATGGAGTAGAACTATTAGTTTGTGTAAAGGTCTGAGTTGGAGTAACACTTGTTGTTGCTGTAGGAGTTTTGGTATTTGTTGGAGTAGATGTGTATGTTGGGGTGGGGGTGTTGGTCGGAGTATTTGTTGGAGTTCCAGTTGGAGTTCTAGTTGGACAAACTGTAGCATCATTTTCATTTACTCTAGCATATCCATCACTATCAATTATAGTTGCAGAACTAGATTCGGTCTCTTCTCTTACATATAATGTTGTAATATTTGATGGAGCATTTATTATAGACAATAATTCACTAAATAGCCATTTTGTACCAATACTATCTTTATATAAGAATTCATTAGCTGATAATCCGTCAAATGGTACAGTCTGTATATAAATATTTATTCTTTGAGATCCTATCGGTTCATCATGACATGCTGATTCCTCACTTGTTCCGAATAGATAAAATGTGTATAAATCTAAAGGATTTGATGGGGTCACGGATGGCGTAGCTGTATTAGTAGGCGTATTTGTTGATGTTGATGTTGTAGTAGGAGTTGCTGTATTAGTAGCTGTATTTGTTAGTGTCGGTGTTGGAGTATTAGATGAAGTATTAGTAGGAGTAGTTGTTGGGTCAGGAGTAGCTGTTGGACTGTTACTTATAGTAGGAGTAATTGTTGGAGTTACACTAATACTAGGAGTAATTGTTGGAGTTTCTGAAACTGTTGGAGTAACACTATTTGTAGGAGTTCTACTATTTGTAGGAGTATAAGTATTAGTTGGAGTTAAACTAATAGTTGGAGTAACAGTAGCTGTATTTGTTGGAGTCTGTGTCGGAGTACCTGGAGGAGTACTAGTTTGTGTTTGAGTAGGAGTCTTGGTCTGAGTTGGTGTTTGTGTGGGTGTTGCTGTTGATGTTCTAGTAGGAGTATACGTTGGAGTAGTTGTACTTGTTGCTGTAGTTGTTGGAGTTTTAGTAACTGTAGGAGTAGATGTTCCCGTAGCTGTTTGTGTAGGAGTTCTAGTATTAGTTGTAGTAGGAGTAGTAGTACTCGTTGGAGTTGGAGTTACTGGAGCTGCCAACCAGTTAACAGCTATCGAAACTTGTGCTCCTGCTGGCATATTACCTTCATTATATGCTGTTAATCCTAAAGTTAAATAATAAAATGGCTCTGGCCAAAGAGCAGTATTGGATGTAAACGAATCAGTGAAATGAGAATTGGCTTGAACAACTGATGGAATTAGTCTAATAGGCTCAGAATCTGCAGAGATATTAGTTACTCTTACTCTAGGGATATTATTTTGATATAATTTACCTAAGACATATCCATAATCATCAATAGTAGATCCTTTTTTGATAGTAGCATAAGCATACCAATCATCAGCTATATTTGACGGTATTAGTTCTTTATATATTGGAGCAATGTTATTGATATAATAAGGAATAGCATTTGCCGCCACCAAATATTGAAAATTAGTAATACCAATATCCTCATAAAGATCTTTATTATTTATGATCCTTATTCCATCTAAAGATCCTACAAAAGTATTAGCCGTATTTATACTATTATTATTACTTTTTGAATATCCTATACGAATTAAATTTGAAGGACCATAAATAGGATCAGAATAAAATCTAGTAGATTGTGGTTTTCCATCAATATATAGAGTAATCACCCCAAAAGAATTTCTCGTTACTGCAACATGAGTCCATCTATTAGATATCACAGTATCATTAGATATTAATTGAATAATATTATCACCAGAGTCTATAGTTGAAAATACTATTTTTTGAAAACTATTTCTGGTAATTTGCCAACTATATTTATTTGTAGTATAATGACCAATTATTACATGATTACCTAATGGAATACCGTCTGGCTTTATCCAAAAATCAACAGTAAAAGATTGTCCAGAGTCAGCTAATTTTGAAGGATTTCTATCAGAAATTCCTGGGATCCAAAAAGGATCTACATAGCAAAGACCACTATTGCCATCAAAATAAGCAATTCTTTTATAAGAAAATCCTAGATTAGTTCTACTTTCTGACGATAAATTTAATTTTGGCAGTGATGCTATATCAGATGAGCTTAATCCATACTGATATTCATAAGATGAATTACCAATATAATCAGATCCATTATTAAATATAATATTTGTATCAAATGTTAATTGTAATTTAGTTTTTAAATTTTCTGTTAGTCCTGTTTCACCAGAGACTCCAATAAATTTTTTGATATCTACGACAGAAGTATCATATCTAGATTCATATAGACTAGCTATTACATTAGTTGGTGTTGATATCATTATACATCCTAGATTCTATATTATTGACAGTTACTACATTCAACAGTTAAGAAGTCTGTTGAAGTTTTATTTGTTCCGTCTTGGGCTTCTACTAATATTTTAACAATTACTGGAGAATAATTATTAATATTTAATAAAGTAGAAATTTGACCAACACCATCTCCAAATCCAATAATTCCAGTATCAGGAGTTACAACAGGAGCCGCTTTCCCAGAAGCAACTATATCAGCAGCAACTAGATCATCCTCAGTAATAGAGAAAGTATATTTGTATGCTTTCCCTTTATCAAAATTTGTGCAGTTAACTTTGATAGGAACAGTTTGAGATCCACAGTCTCCACTTAAGACTAGTTTTGGACCTCCTTCGAATTTTGCGATAGGATACAATTCTGTTTTCTTTGGTAGGCAAGACTTACATCTGATTGGAAGAGTACTACTTATACTAGAGCAAACATCAAATGGCTCGGCAACAATATTGACCTGTATGCTAGCATAAAGATTATTTTGAGCAAAAAATTCCTTATAGTCCGGATCTAACTTGTAATTTTTAAAACAATCTGGACAATCTAGATCGTTTAATGATGGAGCAAACATAACATAAGCATTAATATTATGTTGAGCTAACTGCGGAGTAAATGTTCCACTAAGTGGCAATATTTTGATTGGCCAATTAGAAGAAGAATTAGTAAAATTGTACTGGTAAGATACTCCAGGAGTTAGATTAGAAAATCCTACCGTCAAATATTGATAATTTTGATTTTCTCCCTCAAGAGTAAATGAAGGGGCGGGAAAAGTCACCGCTGGAATATTTTGTGTTTTACAATCTCCTGATGTTCCTGAACATGGTAGAACTCCTCCTACAGATGGAACTATTATAGGATATGTAACAGATGCGTTCATAATAACATAGTATGCCTTGCCGCTTTCTAACATCTTTAAACTAGAATTCGTATCTGGGATACCATTAGTTTTATAGAATGTTGGAATCAATCCATTACTAGTTTCTGAAGCATATATAATTGAAACATTATTAATAAATTTTGTAACATCAGCATCTGTTGAGGAAATATTTACGACAGGAGCATTGGACAGAGCATCCTGTTCGCTTACCAAAACACTTGGAGCTACCGCATTTGCTGCTGCAGAAAATAAATCTAGGGGACTTTTTCCATCATAAGTAAAGATAAAAAATCTTGATGTTATTGGCGTGGACATATTTAAAAAAGCTCCTAGGTCAAATTAATTGTTGGTGTGTTAACAGAAATCTCTGAGAATGATACTACTTGGCTAGAAAGAGCAAAGGTTATAGCTATCTTTGATCCAACCGGGATTCTTAAGGCATCAAATTGGAATTGACCAATAACTTGATTTTGATATATAATACTTGCTGTAGATAATATATTTGGAGCAGATGTTCTAACAACAGGGACCTGTAGTGTTACAGAGTCAACCTTAGCATTGGTACCAACGAATCTTGCAACAATATTATTATCAACATTATATACATAATTATTATTACTACTTAAAATATAAGTTGTTGGGCCTACTACTGATGGAGGAGTAGAGCTTGGAGTAACCGTGGGAGTAGGAGTTGGGGTAGAAGTTTGAGTAGGCGTAGGGGTATTTGTTGGACAAATTATGCTAAGCATATCCTGGGCTACTGTGCATCCATCAGTTAGCGATACTTTAAGTAATAAATTATTGATCATATTAATTGTTTCTCTTTAATTATTAATACACTATTATACTGAACATGTTTTTGATTCTTGCTGAGCAGATCCCGTAATAAAGAACCCTTGTGCTTCTTTTTCTGACCACTTTATATTATTTAAAGTATTAATGTCGCAACTCGAATTTACTATATAAAGAGGCTTGGTAGTTTTGGTGATTTTGGTAGCCAAATCTGTTAATGTACCATATAGTATGATTATACCACTATTTTTCAAAGTTATATTTGATGATACTTGAACAGATTCTTTTCCAGCATAAAACTTATTAGAAATTGGATCAATATTAACATCAGAATTTTCTGGTATAAAACGAAATGAATACTCATAACCTCTATTAATAGATAACCCATAACAAGACAAACTTAAGACAGTATCAGTTGTAGGAGAGGATTGCTGTATAACGGTCGGTTTATCTGCTGTATTATTAAAATTTAAATCTAAAAGAGTACCTAATAATGATTCATTAGTAAATTTTACATTAAAAAAATTATTTATGTCTGTAATAGGTAGACACGTTGGACAAATAATTTGTATAATATCTGTACTAATAACAGTATTATTTTTCAACAAAGAGATTTGCATCAATACAGACTTAAAGCATGTCATATTTAATTCAACACTACAATTTATATTGGCAATATCGGCAACAAAATTGAATCCTTTATTCGGTATAACTTCATTAATTAAAGATATACAACAAGGATTTGTAAAATTATAATTATTATTATTTCTAGCTATTGTATCTACTCTTTGAATATCAAGTATTTCATATCTTACATCATAAGATGTTTGAGGTATTAAATTAGTCATGTAAAAATTAAATTTAATTTTTTCATCACATAAAACAGATTGTTTATATCTATTGTCATAGATTAATGCCGTTGATAGATCAACAGTATCGGTTAAAGAAGAACATGATGAATACACTATAAGTCCATCTGGATTCTTCACTCTAACCCATGTCACATTAGAGTGTGGTGTAGCACCTCCCACCAATTTCTCCAATCCTGCAAAATACTCTGGATTCGGATCTATAGTCAATGATATCTTATTTTTATCTGCTGCAATTATTTTATTCGCTAGTTCTTCTGAGACAATCATTCTACAATATCTATCTGTTTCACTAGCTCCTATTCCATTATCTAAAATAGAAGACAATTTATTTTCTTCTGGTTTAGCAAAATTATCTATAGCAGTACCCACCTCATTGTTCAAATTAGCTGTTAAAACTTTAACTCCATTGATATTGATATCAAAAACAGCATTATTACACTGGTGTGCGCCAGGACAAGGACATCCATCAGTGAATTTATTTACATAAATTGCTTCTATAATATAATCTTTTAAAGTGAATTGTTCTGGAACATATGTACTATCTATAGTTGACTGATTAAAAGATATCTTTTCCATATTATTATGCCTTATGTGGTAGTTGAGCAGTTTCTAATTGTGAGGACAAATATCTTAGAATATATTATCTGTCCAGCAATATTTAATATATTTATAACACAAGTTTTCTTATCTAGTTTAGTATCAACAGATCCAAGAGATATATTTAGCGATCCGGACGGTGTGTTTTGGGCTACGCTAAATGTTCCCGACACGATCTCTTCTTTATTACTGGTATTCTGCGTGATCTGTACAAGATACTGTCCAGCAAGATCTGTTCTATTTTTTATCCAATTAATTTTAATATTTGGTATATTATCAACACATAAATCTTCAATAGTATCAACAACAACATCTGGAAGAGTAGCTGGAGGAGTGGGCGTTGGGGTAGGAGTAGCTTGTGGTGCGCATGGACATTCTTCTACCACTACACTATCTTCAAATGCTACTGCTGCAGCGCAAAAATCGCTAAAATCAATCATAAACATAGCATCATCAGGCTTTGGCCCTGTTGTAGTAGTATCTTCTGTTAAAGATATGGTTTTCACAGCAAAGTTGCTGTATGTAGAATCTCCGCAATATCCTGCTGCTACATAAGTATTATCGCTTAGCTTAACAATATTTTTGATAATATTATGCTGTTCTAAATTATTGAATCTTTCTAATTTAATAGGAGAAAATTCTGTAACATTACTATCTAGTTTAATGACTCCAAAGAGTATTCTTGTAGATGTATTATATTTTCTTATTTCTTGACTTTTAATATTAACTGTTCCGTAAGTGTCTTCTGGGATCCTGTCGCATTTTAGTGTTATGCAGTCTCTAAAGGCAAAGTCACTATAGCTAAAAGACCCATTAAACAAAGATTCGTTTTCTCTCCAATGATTCATTGAGTTATTGGTTTTGCCAAGAACATAAGGTAGTGTGGTTTTAATTCCGCCTACTTCTTTAGTAAAAACTCTTTCTGTTATATATAAATTAAATAATAGATATAATTCTCCATTATTAATGATCATATTATTACAAATAGTATTGTCAAAATCTATGCTAAATATATCTATCGTTTGTGTTGTGGTATTCTTTACAGAAAATTTCTTAGCATCTGGACTATTATTTGGATCGATTTTTAAATTATTATACAAGGCTTTTATCTCTGGCGTGTCAGAATCTTTGCCATCATACTCTATTCCATTAGTTGTATATTTATTAATTTGTAGATATTTTTTATTAGCATTTAATATCACATAAAGTAATTTGGTATTGACAAGATCAATATTAACAGATCTTGTAAAGATATTCTGGAATGTAGTATCTTTGCTGTCTAGATTGCAATACAGATATCCTTCTGATGCAAAATTACTATATAATTGTTCTGTTGTTAAATTATATTTAGTAATTATAACAGTATTCTTTTTTATAGAAGAAAAACATTCAAATACTATAAAAATATCGTCTGAATCGACTATTATATTTTTGCCTATAAATTTATTTCCGTTAAATTCTGGTTTCGGAGATCTTAATTCAATATATATTTTGTTATTATTAAATGTTTGATCAAGAGTTCCACTATTGGTTAATCTAATGATGACACAAAGAGATCTACTATTTTGTAAATCATATGCATTACAAAACAATAAGATTTTATTATCTGGTTGAATATATGAACCAAAAATATCTAATAATTTAATATTATCTTGAATATTATTGATCATTACATATCCACTACCCGCTCCAAAAGTTCTGTCAACAGCACCGGTTTCAGAAAATCTGGCAACCAATGGTTGGTAGTCTGCTTGTCCAATGGCTACAATTTTATTTTGTCCCGAAGACGATTGTTTGAGCAGTTGACCGAATTTGGCAGCAACTTTTAAGCTGTTACTATTGTAGTAAACCGCATTAATTTTACCTTTTGTTCCAAAGTCTTGATCAAGATCTATTTTTGTTATATTTTTTTCTGTATTAGTAATAGGATCAGTTGTTTTAAGAATATTCTTCTTTAATTTAGATATGATGCCTCTTTGAGTACTGGTGGAATCTAATATTGTTGAACAAACTCCGTAGCCTCCAAGTATTATACTATCGTCATCAAGAGTAAACATTGACATAGCTTTATCTGATGACACAGATTTAATAACGTCTTCTACAATATATTTATCGCAAGCTATTTGACTCTTTAGATTTAAGGTTGCACAATCTATTGTTGGAGATGGTGTTGGAGTAGGGCTGGTTCCTGGACAATTTATGCCTGTAGAATTAGACTGAACAAATTCTAGTTCGTCTACACCTATTTGTATCTGCTTATCAGCCATAATAAACCTCTTTTATTTTAAAACCCATGTTCCTTTATTTACTTTACCTTGAGTTACTATTATTGTAAATGATGTGATTAAGTTAAGATTATCTCTAGCGTCAGCAGATCTAATCCAATTAGATCCGAAGGCAACATATATACCATTTTCTACCTTATTGGTTTGATTTTTGACTAAAATTCTATCATTATCAACAGTGACGAATCCATCTATTGTTTGATGTCCAGACAGTGAGATACTTTCTGTAGTAGCTAATCTAACCTGTCTGACAATAATTTCATCCTGACATTTGATAGAGGATCTTGAAGGTTCGAGAACATCAAAATTAGCTGGTAATAACCACTCAGTAGAACCATTAATGTCTCCCTGTTGTATAAAAATTGGACAGAATGAAGTGGTCTGCGTTGTTTCTCCTACTTGTATTATTTCATTGAATGTAGAACACCAAGTAGCTAATCCAGCACTATATGAATTTAATTGCCATGGACGAACCGAATTTCCTGCAAAATCAACCTGATAAAGATCGGATCCGGACCATATGGTAGCTCCAGCATCATCTTTTTTGTCATAATTATTTTTCACTAATACTAGATCTCCATCAGAAAGAGTTACTCCATCTATTACTAGTCGAGTATTAAATCCTATCATAGAGCCTCTTCTATAGCTTCCGCTTAAATTGGCATATTGTAAAAATTCTGTGGTTGCAACTTTAACATTAAGATATTTTCTCTTTGAGCACGGATTCATCGGGGTAGCAGTGGGAGTTGGTGTGCTTGTGTATGTTGAAGTGGGTGTTGCGGTAGCAGTATTACTGGGAGTCAATGATGGGGTAACAGTATTGGTAGAAGTAACTGTTGGCGTTATAGTTTCTGTTGGGGTCTGAGTGTTGGTGGTTGTTTGTGTTGGAGTCTGTGTTGGGGTAACACTTGTCGTTGGAGTTTGTGTGGAAGTTGATGTATTTGTAACTGACGGAGTGTTAGTTGATGTCGGAGTAGGGGTCGGCGTTACACTTGCAACTTTTCTGCAATTCAAATCAAAATACATACACTCATTGACTCTTCTATCTTCTTCTAAAAAGAAGATTACAGAAGCACCTTTGCATTCAGGATCAGGATTCTTATCAACTCCACAAGATACTGGAACGGATCTGGTAGCTTTTAGTGTTTTTGTTACTTCATCTATATTATATTCATATAATCTTATATTCAAATAATTTAATTCATTAAATTCTGTTCCTAAAGCCATATATGCATCTTGAAGATATTCAAAATCTGTAGCTCTAAATGTATCGTTATTAACAAATACTTTAATATTATCTGTGCCTAAAATTTCAAAATAATATCTTTTACCAGGATTTAGATTCACAAAACCAACTTTAAATAATGTATGATTAGATTTTTGTCCTGCCCCGCCACAGCAACCAAGATAATATACCTCTCTATCTGTTCCTATGCAAACATTTAACTGATAATTAGTTTGAGTATTTGTTGGAGTATTTGTAGATGTTCTAGTATTGGTTGGAGTTAGTGAGCGAGTTACGGTTTTTGTTGGTGTTGCGGTAGGAGTGATACTGGTTGTGGGAGTTGGAGTAAATGTGCAAGTAACACTAGGAGTAATAGTGCTAGTATATGTCGCTGTTGGAGTTACTGTACTGGTATAAGTAGACGTTACTGTTGCTGTTTGAGTATTTGTTGCAGTGGGTGTGGGGGTTTGAGTTGATGTTTTTGTAGGAGTAATAGTATTTGTTGGAGTTGGTGTATTTGTCGCACTATTACTTGGAGTAGGAGTATTGGTGCTAGTATTTGTAGGAGTAGGAGTATTGCTAGCAGTAAGACTGAGTGTTGGAGTAAAACTAGTGCTAGGAGTATTTGTCGGAGTATTGGTAGGAGTATCACTAATGCTTGGAGTAATACTAATAGTAGGAGTGTTGCTAGGAGTAAAACTAATTGTGGGAGTATTAGTAGATGTTTGAGTTGGAGTACTAGTATTTGTAACACTAGCAGTATTTGTGGGAGTAGCCGTATTAGTTGGTGTGGGAGTTTGAGTTGATGTATAAGACGGCGTTGGAGTATTAGTAGCATCAGGCGGAATAGACAAACAATCAATTGTTAAAGTATCTTGTGATATATCTTGATTATTTATATTTGTTATTTTAGCAGATATTACATAGTAACGAGAGTACTGGAATGTTGCTTTAACAATATAGTCTTGCAGTGAAGACGATGTTGCCACAAAAGTGTCTAGTCCTGGATCAAAGCTAGCAAAAGCTACTCCATCATTTGAAGACAATATTATTTCTACAAGATAACTATCTCCAGGAATTAATCCAAAGAAATCTAAATATATATCAACACCTAAAGAACATTCTGTAGATGATGTAACTGTTTTTAAAGATTCTTTAAATTTAAGACTTAACATTCTGGGTTATCCTTTAATTCTTTTTGCGTTTAAGAGTAACTAATACGGTATCAGAATAATCGTTAAATGGATCTTCTACTTTTAGTTTAATGATCACTGTTTTAGATGGGCCGTTGTATTTAACTAACGTGTTTATATTCATTGTGGTATCAGATGCCACAATAGATCCCGATGGAGGACTAAATGTTGTGTATATAGACTCGCTATTTGCAAATGTAGAAAATTCATAATGATAATTATTTCCTGGCATAACATCTATTATTTCTGAGATTAGACTGATGTAAGTATCTGGAGTTTCAAAAATATATTCTTTGGGATTAAATGTTACTTGTAAATATTTTGGAGTGCCGCATTCTACAGGAAGAATATCCTCTACATAGTCACCATCTAAATCTTCTTCATAAACTCTAAGTTTAATTATGTTGGCTCGATAATCCCTAAATTCTGCTACTGCAACAAATTGTTCAGAAACTGACGTTCCGGTTACTGTAAAAGTTTCTGGTTTAAATATAACTGATCCTGGACCAATATTAGAAAATGAACATACATACTTTGTTCCAGCAGTCATATTTTCAAGAGTAAAAGATATCTTGACTCCATGAGCGCAGCATTCGGCACCTGATACTAATGGCGAGGCGTCAAATTTTAATGTTGGTAAAGGCATAAAAAATAAATCCTATTATGTGCATGTTGAGCATTGAATTAATAGATGATCCTCAAAATTATTTAAGGTAAAGGCATCCGTTACAAGTACTTTTATACAAAAATATCCACTCTTCCCAGTAAATTTTGCAATAGTATTAATATTTTGAGTAGAATCTCCAGCAATTATAACTCCTGAAGATGGATAAAAGTCAATAATATTTAGTGGATTAGTTTCTCCAGATAGAAATTCATAATTATATTCTCTAGATTTAATAGCATTAAAAATTGTAGCTCCTATATTAATTTGAGCATTGCATTTATATGATGGCTGATAAACTGGTCTATTATCAAATCTAATATATTCTTTTGATGATATAACAACTGGAGTAGTCGGACATCCATCTATATTACCACACTTAACAGTTACCATATCAGATGCTGATGAATTTGATCCAATTTTGGAAATAGTAGCCTTGATGATATACATCTCACTACTATCTAGATTTGCTATTGTAGAAAATTTTTGAGTAGTTTTTGAAGCATAAAATGTTTCTGATGAAGGGACGAATATCTCTGGATCAAACTTATTGATTAAATCATATTCTATTCTATATTGTCTGCCGGGATCAAGCCCCTCCGCAACTACTGTAGTAATAATTTTTTTTGATTTTAAATGATTAACAGATAATTCAATAATCTTACTATCCGGAGGAGTAGTAACATAGTAGCTAAAATCAAATTGTATTGATAAATTACTCATTTTTAGCCTATTTATAAGGACTGATTGTTTTCGTTATTGGGTTGGTTTTGAGAGATATTATTAGATACACTGTTGGAATGTGAATCCTCTTTATTACATATCACTACGGCCATAGAATCAATAAAATTATATCCATCAGAAATAGTACATCTAATTAAATTTTCAGATGATGTATCTAATATTTGTACATTCGTATATATAGAAACTGTTGGTTCAGATAAGTACATTACTCCACTAGGATTATCAAAAACAACATTGGCCCCATTAATATATGGGCTAAATCCATAAACATATGGTACTTCTGATTGTCCAGTTAATTTAACTTCTATTATTTTGGGCCCATTACAACAATCTAATTGTATAATATGATCTGAAAATTCTACAGAAAAATCGACCGCTTTACTAAAAGGAGACTCAGAAACGCTAGGAGTAATTGTGGGAGTCAAAGTATTAGTAGGAGTATATGTTGGAGTAGGAGTATTCGAAGACGTATTAGTCGGCGTTGAAGTAATAGTCTCGCTTATAGTTGGAGTATTAGTTGGTGTTTCGCTTGGAGTAGGAGTGTTGGTTGGTGTTTCTGATGGAGAATTAGTTATTGTATTAGTTACTGTTGGAGTAGGAGTCTGAGTAGTACATAAAGCTCCACATTCAACAGAAGCAAAATCGGTATAAACATTATCTCCATTTTTAGTAATAGATATTTTAACTAAATGAGAACTACTTAAATCAAGTTGTCCACTGATTCTTGCCGATGTGTACAAATTGGATGAGTTTGTAGTTGGGACATAAGAGTATCCGCTAGGATTTAATGAAATAACACTTGAGGTCGGCCTACTTCCGTGCGTACTAAATGATACTGCATAAATCTCATTAATAGATAAAGGAATACCTGTAAAAGGAACAACAACTCCATCTTTACATTTCTCTATCCCATAAATATAAGAATTAGACATAGTTAATTTCCTGTTGAGCAATCACCACAGCATATCGACACTATATTTTCCGAAACACTAACATTACTTTGCTTAACGCTAAATTTTATTAATGTTACTCCTTGAGATCCTGAGATGGTTAGTAGTTTGCTAATATTTCTAGATGCTGATGTTGTTGGTAGGATATCTCCTGTGGCTCCATCTATGAAATTAACCCCATTATTATTTAGATCAGTTAATTGATATGTATACTCTTCTCCTACTATAAGATTGGTGATACTAATGTTTAGAGTATCTCCAGTACAACAAAAAGACGAGACGTCCCCGAAAGCAATTAGTGGTACGGATGATTCTGTTGATGATACCGAGCTAGAAACAAATTTAACAATTTTACCATTAGTTAATTTAGTATATAGTATACCTGTTGTAGCATTTAATACTAGTTCACCGATTTCTACTTGATCTGTTGCTGGCGGATTGGATGTGGTTATATCTCTTTTAAGTTTAACTAATGACATCTTATGCTACTCCACTAAATGTTACCGTACCTAAATCCATATAAACATTATCCGATACTTTAAGATCCGTTGTATATAAATATCCACTTACTGATAGTGTCGCATATCTGGTTCCACTAATATTGTAGGGAATATTTCCATTTATAACAACTTGAGACTCATCATATGTATTATTATTATAATTTGCATTTATATATAGTGCATAATTTGTTGCATTTCCATAAATACCATAATCTATGTTTTGCTTACCACTATTAAATAAAGTACTAGTATTTGGCCTGATACTAAATCTATTAGTTGTACTATTAGGATCTTGAGAATTAGCATCTAATTGAGTTTGTAAATAACCACCTCTTGTTACAGAGTATACGAATCCTGATGTAATAGTATTATCCAGAGATGCGGTAAGAATTAACGCCGTTTTATTGTCTACTGTAGTTTTACTATCTATGGTTCTGTAATATGTGTCATTGCCGTCAAGCACAGCAATAACATCACCTACAACAAATTCTTCAGGTGTATCATCAGCATTAATTAGAATAATTTGAAGTCCATTAATACTAGCCTCTCTACTATTATATTTATTCCAACTTACATCTAATCCATTAAATGCAAGATCGGCAGCATTTAGTTCTTTCCAATATGCTTCTCCATTACCCTTATTGAATAGAACAGAATTCGTGACAGCATAAGAACCTGCTGAAACTACTAGTCCGCTAGAAGCTATATATCCTTTGCTATATAGATCAACTTGGTTTCCATTAACAGAGTAAGTATCGGTAGTATTTAATTGAACTTTTTTATTGATAACCACATTATCTGTAGCAAAATTAATTCCACTATATGCTGCTATGGTATTATTACTATCTAAAAATAATGGATTTGATTGAGAAATATCATTATCAAGAATCACTGCTGTATTAATATTAAGTTGATTATTTTGTATATATATATTACTCAGTCCCGACCCTTGAGAACCACCTGTTCTAACAACTAGTCCGCTGGTATTTCCAATGAATAACTGATTAATATTGTAATCACTAACATAAAGACTATCTCCGCTCATTAGTGGAATATTTCCATTATTATAACTATCATTAAAAGATATGGATTCAACAATAATATTATCTGCTTTTATAGAGCCATTAACGTCTAGCTCTGTTGTGGGATATTTCCCGATACCCATTAATCCACTAGAAATATTGATAATTGGATAGCCACTACTGTTAATATATATGCCGCTATCATTTAGTTCTATTGTATTACTATTTTGACCAATTAATAACGCATTATTTCCGCTATAAGTAATATTATCTCCAATGAGTAAGTTATTAATACCACTAACTATTGAATTATTTTTACCAATCACACTATTATTGCCAGAAATATTATTATCAGAACCTACTCTTATATAGTTTTTTGACAACTCCAAAATATTAATTTCAGAACCGTTATGATGAATGGATGCTTCAAAGGCTCCTTTACAAGATCCTGCTGTTGATTCTAAGACTTTAGACTTAATCGTTGCATAATTAATCTGATTAGAGGAAGAATTTTTAGAAGCTAAATTTATTTTGGCTGGTATAGCGCCAGAAGATGGAATAGTACTTGGTCTATGATAAAGAGTTAGTACTGATGGATTAGAGATATGTCTATTTTCTACTCTGATACTTTCAACGCAAGAATTTTGCAAAATATGGAGTGGGGTTTGTGGAACAGCACCAGACGGCATATTTAATCCTAGTTTGCCATCTCCTGTAAATAATAGATTTTTGCCCTGTACTCCATGAACAATAAAATTTTGATTATTTTTATTGAGATTAAATTCATTATTGCCAGAAGATCGTAATACTGTAGCATTACCTATTATAAGATCTCCGTCATCATTAGTAATTAAAGAAGATCCTCCAAAATTATCTCCGTCTTTATACTGTAAAGAATACTGATCTCCAATTGGAACCCCAGTATAAGATATGGGAGATGGATTAATAGTAGTCCAACCGGAACCCGTTGAAATCACAGCTTTGTAATTATTTGTTGATATAGTTAAAGAATCATTATCATCTATTAAATCAGTTCCAGAAGAATAAATATTAAGATTACTATTTTGATTATCATTAATAGTTTTAAAATCTAAAATTAAACCAGCATTATTAGTTGTAGATAAAGGAAGATTACAAGTAATATCACTTTGTCCTCCAAGGTCTACAATATATGTTGTCTTGTATTCAGTAGCATTAAATGAACTAGTTCCTGATGATATAGAAACAAGATTATTAAATGCTTTACTATAATTAATTTCATTTGGCAATATATATAAAGTTTTAGTGCCTGCTGGACTAAACCTTGTTCCCATATATATGCCAGATTCTGGAATATTCTCTGGTATTGATGGGGCCGATGTTTCACTATTGGATGAACTAATTACAAATTCAGATTCTACATACAAATTATTATTATCTACTATAATATTGCCTATTCCTGTTTCCCATTCAAGTAATGAGGTAGATCCATTAGTAATAACAACATTTCTCGCTAAATACGAAACTGAGTCCCCATCGTTATTGCTGCTAAATGGCTTATATCCAAATTCTAATCCTCCTGATGCTACTGGGATTATAGAATATTTATTTCTAAGATCAATAGACGATCCGGTAGTTAATTTGGAAACACTAAATTTTTGGCCAACATTATCTAATAATTTTAATATATTGTTCATAATAATTTTAAACCTATTATATTTATGCAGTAGCTCCTATTGGTTTGGCAGATGGTGTCTTTCCGTCTCCTTGGAAATTATCACTATTATATTGTTGAATAGCGGAAGCTATTTCCGTTCTAACAGATTCTCCCATTATTTTTTGTAAATTATTAAGTAAGTCTTGACCTGTTAGTTGAACAGTTATTGGCGAAGAATCTATTCTTAGTTTGATTTCACTAGGAATAGAAACATTGGCCAGTTGACCTAATAATGCGTCCAATTTACCGGCAAATTGTTCAAATCCACCAATATTGGGTAATACACCGGACGTTGTATTTTGAGGCTGGGCAGCAGGAGCTGGCCTTGGAGCAGGAACTGGTGACGATCTCGTGGGTTTTTGAGAACCTCCAGTAGCATTTTGTATAGATGCACTAACGATTGGAGCAGGAATTGACTGACTTGGTCTTGGTTGATTCTGCAACATTACACTATTAGCTGTGGGAGTAGCAATTGGTTGTCCTGCTGGAGTTGTTCCGTAAGCATCTTTAGGTTGTCCAGGAGTTGTTGGAAATCCAGAAGATGTATTAGCTACTGTTGGTTTATTTGCGTTGGCCCCTATTTGTTGGGCTGCTGTTGGCGGAGGAGTAACCGGATTCGCGGGAGCGCCGGGCATTTCTCCAGGAGGAGTAATTCCATTTTGTCTATCTGCTTCTTGACGAGCATTGAATGTTGTTTGTGCTTCTTTTAATGCGTCCACTATAGCCTTACTAGCTGCATCAATAGCAGCAACTGCTTCGTCTTTTAGTACTTGATTAATGGTTTCTGTAGCAGTTCTCAACGCATCTTGTTCGGCTTCTAATGCTTGTCTTAATGCTTCTACTTTAGGATCAGCACCGGCTCCTTCTTTCATCATCTTAAGATAGTCGGCCATGGTCTTATCGCCCACTTGCATCTTAGAAGGATCCATACCTCTGGCCTTAAACATACTTTCATACATTGTGGCCATCATCTTATTTTGTTCTTCTGGATTAACTGCTCCAATTAATGGAGCAATTTCTTTTACCATCGAGAACTGATCAGAAGTTTCTTGAGCATAAGCTTGTTGAGCAGCTTTTTGAGCTTGTCCATGAGTTCCTCCTGCTTGTATGGTTTTATTGTATGCCATATGAGCTGCTTTGGACTCTTGAAACGACACAGCATTTCCTGATAAAGCCCTAGAAACATTATTCATAGTATCTTGCATATTCATCAATTCTTTAGGAGTTGATGTTAATACTTTTTCCATGAATCCGCTAGCAGCATTAATTTTTGCTGATCTTTCTTGTAATACTTCTTGTAATTCGCTCATGATGCCTTGAATATTGGATTTAATATCATCTGGCATCCTCATTAATTCTTCTCTGGCTTGCTTAGCAGAATTTGCTAATTCAGCAGTTGCTGTTGCAGCATTAGTAAACTCTATTGCTTGTCCAGACATATCCATTGCTGGGACGCCATTTGCTGCAGTTTTCCCAGCGTCTAGTTGTATCTGTTTACTTTTTTGATACTCTTCTGCTTTTTTAGCCGCTTCACTTTGAGATTTATATCTTGCTGCTATAGCTTGTGGACTACTAGCTGTTGCGGCATCAGTTCCCATGCGTATTGCTCTGGCTCCTGTTCTTAATCCTGCTTCTGATCTCCAAGATACTTTCTCTCCTATCGCTCGTTTAAAATCAACGGTACTTTGACCAATAGTTTGATATGTATCTGCACTATTATTTCTTGCTTGTTGACGTTTTTCGGCCATGGTTGTAGCAGCTTGTGCGGCTAGTTTCATTGCCTTTTCTGACAACTCAGCAGCAGCTTTAATCGCTTCAAGGGCTTTTGTTGATGCTGCTGCTGCATTAGCTAACTGAGGGAACTTTTCCATTAGATCGCCAATATCTAACTGACTAAGATCCCCACCCTTACTAACAAATTCATCTATAAAATCTTTTACATCCTTTTGCATTCCAGCAGCTATTTCAGGACCAAAAGCAGTTTCCATAGTTTGAGAAATAGCTTTGGTAGCAGCCTCTTTTTGTTCGTCCCCAGTTTTCCCTTCTGTTCCGACCATTCCGGCTTTTAATCCTTCTTCTAATCTTCTTGGCAATGTTGCTGATCTTACCATACTTTCAGCGCTTGACCCAAACATTCCAGCATTTCTTCTTAAAACATCTTCTTGATCTGATGTGCTTAAAGAGTTAAAATTATTTAATTTATCTACATCTTGAGATCTGCTACCATTAGAAACTCTGCTCATGGGATTATCAATAGCTTCCATATCAGCAGCTGCTCTATCTAATGATGTTGAAGCTGCTGCCACAGCATTTGTCATATTTTCTGCTGCTTTTTCGAATGATGTTGTTAATTTTTGCATAGCCTGCTGCAACTTTTTCTGCTCTCTTGCTATTTTCATAGCTTCTTCAGCAGCCTTAAGATCAGCAGATTGTCTTTCCATTGCTGCTTTTCTAGCTCCTTCCAATACGGCAGTATTTGCTGCCATAGCTTTGTTCATAGCATCTTTTTCTTTTGCATCTACAATACCGTCTTTATTAGTATCTGCATTTGCTCTGATTCTTTCATTTCTTTGTTCAACAGCTTCTGACATATCCTGGAAACCCTGATCAGTCAATGCTATAGCTTGTGATAATTTCTTAAAGTCTTCAGGGGCCATGCTCTTTTCTAATTGAGCTAGAGTTTGCCCTGTTCGATTCATTTCGGCCATTAAAAATTGTTTGGCCGCATCCGCTGCTGGTTGAGCGGATTCTTGTCTTTCTTTTGTTGTTTTAGCAGATCTTTTACCGGCCCCCATTGCCCACTCACCCCAACTCCTCGTTTGCTCCATCCCTGCCTTATTTTCTTTTTCGTTTTCGGCCGATACTGTTCTAAAATTAGTTAAAGCTTCATTTCTAGCCTTTTGTCTTGTAGCATCAGAAACATTAGTATCTGATGCTATAGATAAATTCTGGTTCATCTTAGAGATGCCAGTATCCATTTTTTCTTTTCTAGCCTGAGACAAAACATCTTTTTCTTGTTGTTGTGATTGAGCAGCTCCATAGAGAGCGCCTACTCCTGCTCCAACAGCTCCTCCTACTAGCGTTCCGACACCGGGGATTACCGACCCGATCATTGCTCCTGTACTGGCTCCAGCCAATGCGCTTCCTCCGATTGTAGACATTTGTCTTCCAGCTTGAGTTTTATCTCCTCCCATCATAGTGGATAAGCCTTCTACAGCCATGCTTCCGCCCATACTCAAAGCCATTCCGGCCATATAACCGCCTTCTCCTCCTCCTCCTCTACCTCCTCTTCCTCCAAAGCCCCTTCGTCTTCTTCCACCAGCATCTCTACTTACTCCGTCTGGACCCGGACCTCCGCCTCCTCCTCCCATGCCGAAAAATCCTCCAACTCGCCCCATAATTCCACCAGGAGCATTAGACCACTTACCATTTGATCCTTTTTGCATACCCATTAAACGACCAACAGCATTATCTACTCCTTTGCCTAATCTACCAAATCCATTTACTAATGGAGTTATAGCTGCTGTTACTTTATTAATTCCTCCTTGTGCTTTTATTATATTTGCTGCATATGATTTCAATCCATTGCCACCGCCAGCTAACCCTCTATTAAATACAGCAATGCCACCATGTACTTTTGCCATTCCAGCATTAACTTTTGACATTGTAGATACTAACGGAGAAGCCGCTTTATTTAAGGTCGCCATTATAGCAGAAGTTGATCCTCCGCCACTAGCCATAGACGATGCTTTATCCGCTAGTGCTACTGATTTTGCTTGATATTTACCAGCTATTGCTTCATGTTTGATTGCTCTTCTTCTACTAGTATCCGGACCTAATAAAGCAGCTCCTCCTGCAGCAAGTCCACCAACACCAGATCCTAGTAATCCTCCAGCAAGTGTTCCAACTCCGGGTACTACAGAACCCATAGCTGCTCCAGCCATACCTCCAGCAACCGCTCCTCCAAGTAAGCCTTTGCCAAAAGGTTGCATATTATTATGAAATTCTACGCGCCTTCTGTAATTTTTATTTTCATTTCTAGCTGTTTGTTGTCGTATTTTAGCTTTTTGATCTTCGAAACTAGAACTATTATCTAAATTTGGTATATTAGATGTTGCTGTTCTAGCTTTTTGTTTTTTATCTCTTTCAAATTTTCTGAAATCTTGCATATTAGCTTCCGTAACAATCCTAGTTCCACTAGTCCCAACGCTTGTGGTGAATCTATCACGAATACTAGTATCTTTTGACTCTTTTATTGCCTTTTCTGCCTCTGCTTTGACTCTTTCTCGCACTTTATCTTTTCGTTCTTTAGATAATCCAGACATCGACATACCACTAGTCATATCACTGCTACTTCTAGATGCAATTTCTTGAGCCGTAACTGACTCTAGTGATCTATGCGTTCTTTTACCTCTAGCTTCCATATCTGCTCTCTTCTCAGCCGCTGTTAATTTAGTTGTAGCAGGACGGCCAAGACCGGGAGGAACTTCTTTTTGTGGTATAAGATATTTGGGATCTGTTTTTGCTCTAGATCTTTCATCTTTCAAATTTTGTCTAATAGATGCCCTATCTTGTTTAGCTTGTGATGTAATCTGTGCTTGTTTCTTAGCATCTCCAGCAGCAGCAGTTAAGTCACTAGCTTCTTTTTGTCTAGAAGCCTCTATGTCTTTGATAGCCTTATCTCGTTGCTGATTATATTTGGCAAGACGCGCTACTCTATCGCCGGAAGGTTTTCTTTCTAAACTATCTAAAGGACTTGATAAATCTTTAGCTGAAGTTCCTGTGACTCCTCCCTTTTTTAATTTTTGAACAGTTCCGCCAGTGTGGTATTTAGGTAAATTATTAAGTGTTGATGCTCCTCCACTATTAAGTTTCTTGAGATTGCCATATCCTATTGATCTTGCAGAATGTTTATTTATTACAAACTCACCTTCTTGAGCCATAATAGGAATCTCACCACCTGATGCTCTTTTCATTCTTTGTCTTGGCATCATTGTGGTTTTAGCAGCTTCTTTATTTATTCCCGTGGTATATCCAAGACTATCATACAATTTCATCTCATCGAATTTTTTACCAACTCGTAATGCACTTAATCCATCTTCAACTACTACTCCATTTCTCACTATCATATAAGACCCAGGTTTAGTAGAAGAGGCTGTGATGTACATCTGATTATTAACTTTATTGGCAAATTTATTGGATAGTTTGCCTCCACCTGTACTTAACTGTTGAACAATACCTCCGGATGCTCTACCTAAAAATTGTAAAATTGTATTTCTTGCATGACCTCTAGTAGGGATTCTACCAGTTTTTATAAATTTACGAATATCTTCTCTTTGACTGCTATCTCTTATTCCGGTCTCTGTCAATCTTTGTTTAATTGATTCTGATGTAAAATCTTTACCTTGATATTGAGCAATTTTTTCTTGAAGTTCTGGTAATATTCCTTCGGGTTCCGATTTTGTTTTTTGTCTGGATCTGCGTCCCTCTCCTCTATTAGAGATAGCTCCAATATCTCGTAATATTTGATTAGCAACTTTCTTTTGAATATTTTCCTGACTAGGATCACTAGCCTTAGCATCAATAAATCTCATATTTAATTTGGTAAATAATGACGAGGCCGGTCCTAGTCCAGTAGAAAAGTCAAATGGTCTTTGAGGATCAGGATTTCTATCAAATTTACCTCTTGTAGACATAGCGTCTAGAATTTGCTCGAATAAATTACCTTTCGCAGAATCATTTATTCCTTTAAGGAAATTATCTTTGTTGCTTTCTGTAACCACAGGAGATTGTAATCCCGGGATTTGTATCCCTTGCACAGCAGTATTAATAGCAGTAGTTAATCCATTATCTATAGACTTATTAAATTGTTCATAAAGTTTAGGTTCTAATCCTTCTTTGACAACAGACATTCCTTTAGCTATTGTTCCAGACTTTAATGAATTACCTAATAATTTTCTATATTTTGGACCGATAGATTTTATAATTTGGGCTTTATTTAGTTTGCTACTAGTAGACCATCTTTGACTTGGACTACCAGGAGGATTTAATACTGCTACTCCAACTAAACTGTCATTTAGAATACTAGTTGCAGGAATGTTTTTAAGAACATCTTCATATGTTCCATAATTACCAGTATCAGATACTTCTAATTTTTTAACTGGTCTTCTGGCCTTAAGTCTATCTTTGGACCCACCAGCAAATGCTTGTATTGTGCCGCCAATCTGTTTTCTTAATGATCTCATTGACTCTAATCTGGATAAAATACGTCCGGGTTTTCTTCCCAATTTGCTAATTAAATCATCTCTTTCTTTTCTTAAAAACTCCATTCTGGCTACCACTTCAGGAGGAGTAGTTTTACTTTTTCTTGCAGGGAGTGTTGATAGCTCGTCTTTGATTCCTTTTAATTGTCCACTTAATCCTTTTCCACTAATACTATTGCTTTCAAATCTATTTAAAATAGTCTCTAATAATCCTGGACGTTTTTGTAGAACATCCAGGTGCTTTTGTACATAATTAAAACCTTCTGGGCTTAATAATTGTTTCATCTTGACCATATCACCAGCATCTATTGCCTCTCTAGCTGCTGTTCCGCTGATTCCTCCGAATCTATCCATAGCATGAGTAGAATATCCTCTAGAAGTATATTTAGTTAATGAAGAATCTTCTTTTCCACTGAGTAAAGCAACGTCTTTTCCTTCTCCTCTAGGAACAATATAGTTATCTTCTCCTGTTTTAAATGCATAAGGAATACTTCCTGGTCCGCTCCCTTTGGGCATAGCAGCAACATTAGCTCCTCTTGCTCCGAAAGTAGCTTGAGCCATTCCTAGTCTAGATGGAAAACCTTCTTTAGCTTTTTGAGGGAAAATTCCTGTACGTCTAGCATGAGGATCTTTGTTTGTGAAATCTAGTGGAGTATCTCCTCCAACTAAAACAACCAAATCTTTTGGGGGTATTCCTAATTTTTTAGCCTCGTCTATAGCACTAAGATGACCAGCCGTTGTTGGTCCAAAATTACCATAGAATAATCCTGTTTTTTCTGGTGATCTTACTGTGGGTTGTGTTGTGCGAGTTTTTCTGAAATTTTCTCCTATTTTAAGAGTAGTAACTTTTTTAGGATCTACTCCAGAAGCTTGTGTAGCGGCAATATACGCTTCTCCTTCACCACTATCTAATGGAGCACTTTTTGTTGCTCCTGGTTTTCTTCCAAATAAATTTTTCCCAGTAGTATCTCTTGATTTTCTGTGTTTTTTGAGAATATCCTGTGATTCTTTAGTTCTAGAAGACAATGCTATTATTCTATCAGCAGCACTAAGAGCCTTTTTCTGACTAGGGCCAGCAACAGATGTAGAATCAATAACTTGATCGGATCTTAATAGATCCTTCTCTGTTAAAATAGGATATCTGTTAGTAGTTCGTAGTGTAGCATTATCTGCTTCAGATCCTCTACTTCCGCCTTGGAGCATTGTACTTTTACCAGAACCAGCTACTCCAAATATATTAGTTAATCGTTTTAAGCTTCCTTCGCTACGACGAGATGCTGCTAAATTAGAAAGATATTCTTTATAATCAGAAACTCCTTTAATGCCCAATCTATCCATCTCTGCTTTAATAATAGGTCCGTTCGTACTATCTTTAAGTAATTGAGCTATTTCATCACTATCTATATATCCTACATTTCTTGTTTTCTTTTTGGATGGTTTTCCTCCTGATGCAAATTTTTGTCTGCCATCAAGTCCTAGTGTTTGAGTTGCTGCTTTTCTAATAACAAAACTACCTTCTGGTAATGTCGTATAAAAACTATCACTATTCCCAACCCCAGGAACTATACTGACTCCACCACCGCTAGCTTTTCTTTGATATCCATTTTTATCAGCATGATTCATTTTCCTGAGCTTTGATGTTCCTATTTGAGCAGCAAGAGATGGGTCTATAACAGCTTCGCCTGGAGTTAAAGCTACATTAACCATTCCTCCACTAGCATAAGCTCTTCCTCTTCTGGCTGGCGCTCTTCCTCCACCTCCTCCTATATTACCCATAAATCCGCCAAGGAAGTTGACCGCACCCATAGTACCTCTAATAGCTAACATAGCAGTAATAGCGGGTAGCGCGTGTTTGCTAGCATCAGCTATTTTTATTAAAGCACTAGCAAGACTGAGGGCCATGCTCACCATACCTTGAAATTCTTTACTTCCTCCAATTTTTCTAATTAATCCAACAAATTCTTCTTGAACTTTAGCTATTTGAACACCTAATGCTTGTTGTGCTTTTGCAGCATCTCCAGCTAATGATCCTGATCCTCTTTGAGCAACACCTAGTGCTTGTTGCGCTACTGTAAATTGTTGAATAAGAGGAATAACTTTACCAATCTGTCGGAATCCACCTAGTTCTTCGATAATTTGAGAAAATCTTAAGTCTCTAGGATCAAGTCTTGCTAAACCCTGACTCAAACGTCTAACTGCTTCGTATGGACCAACGAACTTTCCTTCAAGATCTGTTAAAACTACTCCGTATTCTTTGAGAGCTTCTATTGTTTTCCCTCTCTGAATACGAGTAAAAATTGTTCTTAATCCGGTAGCAATAGTTTCTGCGCTTTCACGAGTAGTAGCTCGTATACTTGTGAATACAGCAATAAATTCATTTAAAGCCTGAGTACCTTC
>Ga0315903_10001390_pt1 | contig 36581 bp, 35 predicted proteins | sample LakEriMetagenome_7_FD_203524 | JGI IMG/M metagenome (GOLD analysis project Ga0315903, IMG submission 203524) | Freshwater fungal communities from buoy surface, Lake Erie, Ohio, United States - Buoy 2 MA119 | ecosystem: Environmental > Aquatic > Freshwater > Lake | place: USA: Lake Erie, Ohio...
GGTCGCGGGCCGTGAACGCCACGATGTAGACGACTTGCGCGCCGAGGAAGGCGACGAGTCCGGGCACGAAGAAGGACGGTTCGAACTCGAGCAGCAGGTCGCCGATCGCGCTGAGGCCGAGCGCGAGGGCGATACGTCGGTGATCGGCGTCCGGGAACGGCGCGAGCCAAGCGACGAGGCACAGCACCGGGATCGGCTTGGTGACGAGGCGCAGCGTGTAGAGGTCGGCGACCAGGCCGCAAAAATAGGCGGCAGCGGCGGCGATGCCGATCGTCATCCACACACGGCCGTGGGTAATGCGGTTCACTCGACCCTTTCCCAGAACTGGTCCCGATGGAACGGCCCGAGCATGCCCCGCACCTCGAGGCGCTTGCCGCCGTCGAGCGGCGTCAGCCGGACTTTGTAGGTCTTGCCGTTCTTGGGATCGAGGATGCTGCCGCCGTCCCAATGGCGTCCCGAGGTGTGGCGGCGCACCCCCTCGATGATGGCCATGCCCTGCACGGGCTGGTCCTTGCGCGCGCCGCCGCAGGCCGCGCAGCGCGCCGTGGCCTTGGCGGGATCCAGCACGCGCTCGATGCGGCCGGACAGCCCTGCGGGCGTCTCGACGATGCGCACCAGCGACTCGGCGGCCCGCGTCTCGGGGTCGATCGTGCGCCAGAGGCCCACGGGCGAGGCTGCGGCCTGCGCGATGGCGGCGAGGGACAGGAACAGCATCCAGGCGGGCTTCATCGTCTTCTCCAAATGCTCGTGAGGATCCAAATGGTCCGGTCCAGACCGCGCGGCTAGCATGCCGCAAAACCGCATCCGGGCGTTACCATGCGCGCCGTGGAGCGACGCAGCGCGAACGGGGCCGATGGGTATGTGGAGGACATCCCCTATACCTACGGCTATCACCCGGAGCTCGATCCGGTGCGCATGCAGTCGGCGCTGCGCCGGGCGGGCTTCGAGCCCCCGCAGGTCGAGACCGCCTGCGAGCTCGGTTTCGGACAGGGCATCAGTCTCGCCATCCATGCCGTGGCGGGCCGGGCGGCGTGGTGGGGGACGGACCTGCTGCCGGCGCATTCCGCGAACGTCCGCTCGCTTGTCGCGGGCACCCGGGCCCGGCTCGAGGCGTCCGACGAGCCGTTCGTGTCGTACTGCGCGCGCGATGATCTGCCGCAGTTCGACTTCATCGGCCTGCATGGCGTCTGGAGCTGGGTGTCGGCCGCGAACCGCGACTGCATCGTCGACCTCGCCGCGCGCAGGTTGCGGCCCGGTGGCGTGCTCTATCTGTCGTACAATGCGCTGCCCGCTTGGGCCCCGATGCTGCCGCTGCGCGAGATGATGGTGGCGTATGCCGCGGCGCTGCCGCCGGACCTGCCGCTCGCCGCGCGCATCGAGGCGGCCTTGCGCGATGCGCAGATGCGCGTGCTGCGCGACGCGGACCTGGTCGAGGCGCATCCCGGCATCGAAGCGGAGCTGCGGGCCATCCGCCACAAGGGCGTCGCTTACCTCGCGCACGAGTTCTTCAACCGCGATTGGGCGCCGATGCACCCGGCGGACGTCGCTGCGATGCTGGGGTCGGCGGGTTTGTCGTTCGCCGCGCAGGCGGACGGTGCATCGCCTGGGCCGGATACGCGCTTCCGGCGGGAATACTGGGTCAAGGACGGCGCATCCCCGACCATCGCCATGCAGGTCTGCGACGCCGGGGCGATGGCGAGGGTCTGCCGGCAGGATGCCCAAAGATTGAACGATCGGCTGCTCGCGCTCTCGCTGCGCAGCCCCGGGCCGGCTTGGCTCGCCGATCCGTCGACCGGCGGCGGCGTGGAGGTGGGCTATACGGCCATGCTGATGCTGGCGGCTTGGCGGGGCGGTGTGGCGGATGCGGTGGCGCTCGCGCGCGACGCCGAGGCGACGCTGACGCGGCTCGGGCAGCGGTTGGTGCAAGAGGGCCGGGTGCTCACCGAGGCCGTGCAGGTACGGGCTCGCTTGGAGTCCGAGGCGCGTGACTTGCTCGAGGTGACGCTGCCGCGCCTGCGCGAGCGTGGCGTGCTCGCCTAGCGTGTGCCCGGGCCGTGGCGCGCCTCAGGTGGCAGGTTCGGCTTGGCCCTTCTTGAAGTTGAGGTCGGCGAAGGCCTTGCCGACCGTAGACTTGATCTCCATCGGCACGTGCTTCTGGCAGAGCATCGGCATTTCTTCGGTGTAGTCCTTGATGCCCCACATCGGATCCCAGGCGATCTTGCCGTCGGCGTCCTCGTGGAAGGCCACCAGCATGCAGCCGCGCATCATCGCGCCGAGGCCGTTCTGCGAATCGAAGGCAACGCTCGTGACGTAGGCCGGGCGGCCGTCGCGGGTCTGGCCCTGCCAGAGCACCTCTCCGCCGGCGCGTTTGAAGCTGTCCGGCGAGCGGACCATCGTCTTGACGATCTCGGCTGCCTGCGCGGGCGGGCTCGTGTCGCGGCCGAAGCCGCCGGGTGAACAGCCGGCGAGCGACAGTGCGCACGCCAGCGAGAGGGTGGCCGCGAAGGTCGCAGCCCGGGGAAGATGGGCGGTGCTGGACATGGCGGACCTCTGGAGAGCGGGGGGAGGGAAACGGCTTCCCTGATGATGCACAATAATCCGGCTCCCGGACAGCAATACCGTCAGGCTGTCGTGGTCTTGCCCGGTGCGAGAGGGGTCCATCTCGATGCAATCGCCTGTCCTGCCCGAAGACCACCCGGTCGCCCGTTGGCACCGTGTCCTGCAGGGTCGTGATCCTGCGGCGCTGCCGCCGCTCTTCACCGAGGACGCCGTGTTCCTCTCGCCGGTGGTGCATACGCCCCAACGCGGTCGTGCACTGGTGGTGGCCTACCTCGGTGCCGCTTTCACGGTGTTCGGGTCGCCGGCGTTCCGATACCTGCGCGAGCTCGTCGGTGAGCGCGATGCCGTGCTCGAGTTCGAGGCCGAGATCGACGGCGTGCTCGTGAACGGCGTCGACATGCTGCGTTGGGACGATGCGGGGCGCATCGTGGAGTTCAAGGTGATGGTGCGGCCGCTGAAGGCCATCCAGGCGGTGCACGCGAAGATGGCGGAGCGGTTGGCTAGGGCTTGAGCGCGGCGGGAAATGGTCGGGATGAGAGGATTTGAACCTCCGACTCCTACGTCCCGAACGTAGTGCTCTACCAGGCTGAGCTACATCCCGATCTCAAGAACTGCGCTCGACGGCGAACCGGGCGAGCGCTGCAAGGCCTTGTTTGCACGGCGTTTCGGGTAGCGCGTGCAGCGCGGTCAGCGCTTGCGAGGCCTCGTCCTGCGCGAGGCGGCGAGTGTACTCAAGTGCACCCGTCGATTCAATCGTCGCCACGATGACCTCGAGTTGGTCGAGGCCGCCTTGCTCGATGGCGCCGCGGATCATCTGCTTGACCGCTTCGTCCCCGGAGAGCCGCAGGGCGTGGATGAGGGGCAGGGTGGGCTTGCCCTCGGCGAGGTCGTCACCCAGGTTCTTGCCGCGCTCGGCGGGGTCGGACTGGTAATCGAGCACGTCGTCGATGAGCTGGTAGGCCGTCCCCAGGTGCTTGCCGTACTCGGCGAGGGCACGCTGCTGGCTCGGGCTCGCCCCGGCGAGCACTGCGGCGACCTCGGCGCCCGATTCGAAGAGCTTGGCGGTCTTGCGGTAGATGACTTCGAGGTAGCGCTGCTGGGTGGTGTCCGGATCGCCGGCGTTCATCAGCTGCAGGACCTCGCCCTCGGCGATGACGTTGGTCGCCTGGGACATGATCTCCATCACGCGCTGCGAGCCGATGGCCGCCATCATCTGGAAGGCGCGCGAGTAGACGAAATCGCCGACCAGCACGCTCGCGGAGTTGCCATAGACCGAGTTGGCGGTGTGGCGACCGCGGCGGCGCTCGGAGCCGTCGACGACATCGTCGTGCAGCAGCGTCGCGGTATGGATGAACTCGATGAACGCGGCGGCATCGATATGGCTCGAGCCCCGGTAGCCGCAGGCGCGGGCGGCGAGCAGGACGATCAGCGGCCGCAGGCGTTTTCCGCCGCCGGCGATGATGTGCTCCGCGACCTGATCGACCAGGGGGACCGCGCTTTTCATGCTGGCGCGGATGACGGCATCGACGGCGACCAGGTCGTCCCGGACGAGCTCCTTGACGGTCTGGAGGGCGTTCATCCGGCGCATCCTAGCGGAATCGCCGCACAGGGGCCCGAAAAGCCTTGCAGCCGGGCGCGCTGCGGCCATCGGTAAGCCCTTGACGCGATTGGCGGGGATGGCCGGCCGTGGGGGCATCACGGAGTTTGACCGGCAGGGGGTCGGCCAGTAGAATGCGCGACCTTTTCCGGGTGGAGTCAACATGTACGCGGTCATCGCCACGGGCGGCAAGCAGTATCGGGTCGAGGCGGGCACGGTCCTGCGCATCGAGCTTCTTTCGGCCGAGGCGGGCGCCGAGGTCAAGTTCGACGACGTGCTGCTCGTCGGGTCGGGCGATTCGGTCACCGTCGGTTCGCCGAAGGTCGCCGGTGCGTCGGTGACGGCCACCGTGCAGCGTCACGGCCAGGGCGACAAGGTCAGCATCGTCAAGTTCCGCCGTCGCAAGCACTACCTGCGCATGAAGAACCACCGTCAGAAGTTCACCGAGGTCAAGGTCACCGGCATCACCGCCGGCTGATCGGACCGTTTTCCGGAGCACACCCTCATGGCACATAAAAAGGCAGGCGGCAGTACCAAGAACGGCCGCGATTCCCACAGCAAGCGCCTCGGCGTGAAGGCCTTCGGCGGCGAGCAGGTCGTCGCGGGCAACATCATCATCCGTCAGCGCGGCACGCAGTACCGCCCCGGCGAGAACGTCGGGATCGGCACGGACCACACGCTGTTCGCCCTGAAGGACGGCAAGGTCGCCTTCAAGCGCCGTGGTGCCGAGCAGAAGATGTTCGTGAGCGTCCTCGCCGACTGACCGGTCGCAGCGCTCGCCGACATCGCGAACCCCGGCCCCGCGCCGGGGTTTTCGTTTCAGGAGGCGGGGCGAGGGGCAGAGGACGGTTGGCAGGCCTGATTTTGGGAGCATGAGCCGATGAAATTCGTCGACGAGGCCAAGATGCGGGTGCAGGCCGGCAACGGCGGGCGCGGCTGCCTCAGTTTCCGGCGCGAGAAATTCATGCCCTTCGGCGGGCCGGACGGCGGCGACGGTGGCCACGGCGGTGGCGTGTGGCTGCGCGCCGCGGAGGGCATCAACACCCTCGCGGACTTCCGCGTCGAGCGCAACTTCAAGGCCCAATCGGGCGAGGCCGGCAGCGGCAACGACTGCACTGGTCGCGGCGGCGACGACCTCTACGTGGCGGTGCCGGTCGGCACCGTGGTGCGCGATTCGGAGACCGGCGAGCAGCTGGGCGACTTGGTGCGCGCCGGCGACACGCTGATGGTCGCCCGCGGCGGCAAGGGCGGCTGGGGCAACGCGAAGTTCAAGACCAGCACCAACCGCGCGCCGCGGCAGTTCGGGCCGGGCTTGCCGGGCGAAAAACGCCTGCTCGAGCTCGAGCTCAAGGTCATCGCCGATGTCGGCCTGCTCGGCTTCCCGAACGCCGGCAAGTCCACGCTGATCCGTGCGGTGTCCTCGGCGCGACCGAAGGTGGCCGACTATCCCTTCACGACCCTGCACCCGAACCTCGGCGTCGTGTATTGCGGCGAGCACCGCTCGTTCGTGATGGCCGACATCCCCGGGCTCATCGAGGGCGCGGCGGAAGGCGCGGGGCTCGGCATCCGTTTCCTCCGGCACCTGCAGCGCACGCGGGTGCTGCTGCACCTCGTGGACATCGCGCCCATCGACCCGGATGCCGATCCGGTGCGCGACGCGCGCGCGATCGTCGCCGAGCTCAAGAAATTCTCCAAGGACCTCGCCGCGCGGCCGCGCTGGCTGGTGCTGAACAAATCCGACCTGCTGCCGCCCGACGAGGCGGAGAAGAAGGCCAAGGCCATCGTGCGTTCGCTGCGCTTCAAGGGGCCGTGGTTCCTCGTGTCGGGCGTGACCGGCGCCGGCACGCGCGATCTCACCGAGGCCGTGATGCGGTTCCTCGAGGAGCGCGCCGCCGCCGAGGCCGCCGACGCGGCGGCCGGCAAGGGCTCGGCCGGCAAGGGCCCGGCGGGCGATCCTGACGCCGGATCCTGAGACGGGCGGCAGCGTCCGATGCCCGACCGCAACACCAAAGTCCGCCGCCGCATCGCCGCGGGTAAGCTGCGGATGCGGATCCGCGACCTGCGGAACCTCGGGCCGCGTGCCGAGCAGATGCTCGCCGAGGTCGGCATCCTCACCGCCGAGGAACTGCGCCGCCGGGGTGCGCTCGAGGCCTACCTGTCGGTGCGCCGCAGGGGTGAGCCCAGGGGCTCCCTCAACCTGCTGTGGGCCCTCGTGGGGGCGCTCGAGCCCTGGCCCGAGGGTCGGGACTGGCGGGAGGTGGCCAGCAGCGAAGCCCGTCTGCCACTGATGCTGGCGCTGGAGGCGCGCGAGGGCGTGCGCAAGCAGGCCCTGGAGGCCGCGGGGATCGCGCCGGCGCAGGGCGCCCGGGCCGACCCGGCGGAGGAGCCGGAAGACAGCGTTGCTTGGGTGCCGGGATTGCCGTTCGAGGCGCCCCGGAGACCGGCCGCTCGCAAGCCGGGCCGGTCGGGCCGGGCGAGGCGTTGAGCCCCGCCCGACGCAGGATCAGGCGAGCTTCTTGAGCTTGGCGGCGAGGCGCTTCTTGTGGCGCGAGGCCTTGTTCTTGTGCACCAGACCCTTGTTGACCAGCGAATCGACCGACGAGGCGGCCTTGCGGACGGCCGCAGTGGCGTCGTCCTTCTTGCCCGAGGCGATGGCCTCGTTGGCGTTGCGCAGCGCCGAGCGCTGGCGCGATCGGAGGGCGACATTGCGGTTGCGGTGCTTGACGGCCTGGCGGGCGGCCTTCTCGGCGGACTTGGTGTTGGCCACTTAGGGTGCTCTGGGTGCTGAAAAAGGCGCGTATTTTGGTGGCGCACCCGGGGGTTGTCAACGGCGGTGATGCCCCGCCTTCGGTACAATGTCCGGCTGATTCCCCGTCCGGGACGCCATGAGCCGCGCCATCTTCAAGAGCACCTCGGTGGTGGGCCTCACCACCCTCCTGTCCCGCGTCACCGGGTTGCTGCGCGACATGGTCTATTCGCAGGCCTTCGGCGCCGGCACGCTCATGGACGCCTTCCTGGTCGCCTTCAAGATCCCGAACTTCCTGCGCCGCCTGTTCGCCGAGGGCGCGTTCTCGCAGTCCTTCGTGCCGGTCATCTCCGAGTACAAGGTCCGCCGCGGCGATGACGAGGTGCGCGGGCTGGTCGGCGATGTGGCGGGCACTTTGGGCGCGGTGCTGATCGGCGTGACGGCGATCGGCGTGATCGCCGCGCCGCTCATCATCCTCGGTTTCGCCCCGGGCTTCACGCAGGAGCCCGGCAAATACGAGCTCACCGTCGAGATGCTGCGCTGGACCTTCCCGTACCTGTTCTTCGTGTCGCTGGTGGCGCTCTTCAGCGGCGTGCTCAACAGCTACGGGCGCTTCGCCGTGCCGGCGTTCACGCAGGTGATCATGAACCTCGTGATGATCTTCTTCGCGGTGGTCATCGCCGCGCAGTCGGCGCGGCCGGGCGTGGCGCTAGCGATCGGCGTGTTCGTCTCGGGCGTGGCGCAACTGGTGTTCATGCTGCCTGCGGTGGCGCGGCTCGGGCTGCTGTCCTGGCCGCGATGGCGCCCGGCCGCAGAGGGCGTGCGCCGGATCGGCAAGCTCATGCTGCCCGGCATCTTCGGCTCCTCGATGGCCCAGGTGAGCCTGCTGCTCGACACCCTGATCGCGTCCTTCCTCGTCACCGGCAGCATCGCCTGGCTCTACTACGCGGACCGGCTGATGGAGTTCGCGCTCGGCGTGTTCAGCATCGCGCTCGCCACCGTGATCCTGCCGCGCCTCTCGGCCCAGCATGCGGTGGGTGATGCCGAGCGGTTCTCCGGGACGCTCGACTGGTCGCTGCGCCTCGTGGTGCTGGTGGTGGTGCCGGCGGCGGTGGGTCTGCTGGTGCTCGCCGGGCCGATGACCGCGACGCTGTTCGGCTATGGCAACTTCACCGCGCGCGACGTCGAGATGACGCAGTACGGCCTCATGGCCTACTCCTGGGGGCTCATCGGCTTCAGCCTCGTCAAGGTGCTCGCGCCCGGCTACTTCGCGCGACAGGATACAAGCACGCCGGTCCGCGTCGGGCTCATCGCGCTCGGCGTCAACATGACGATCAACCTGCTCGTGGTGCTGCCGGCGCATTACGCCGGCTTCGCGACCCCCTTCGTGCTGCTCGCCACCTCGACCTGCATCTCGGCGGCCGTGAACGCCTTCTTGTTGTGGCGCGGCCTGCGGCGCTCGGGGGTCTATACGCCGCGCGCCGGTTGGGGCGCGCTCATCGGCCGGGTGCTCGTGGCGAATGCGGTGATGGCGGGTCTGCTGCTCACACTCTCCCAGGACCTCGCACGTTGGCTGTCGGCGCCGCCTCTGCATCGCGCCTTCTATCTGCTTGCCTTGATCGCCGCGGGCGCGGCCGCCTACGCGGCGGTGCTGTGGCTCGGCGGGCTGCGGCCGGCGCACCTGCGCAACGCCGCGGGTGGGCCGCCCGAGGGCTCGGGAGGGGGCGCCTGAGCCATGGAACTCATCCGCGGCATCCACAACCTGCGCGAGCGGCACCGGGGCGGCATCGTCACCATCGGCAGCTTCGACGGCCTGCATCTCGGGCATCGGGCGCTGATCGAGGCCACGCGTGCGCGTGCCGCCCGTGAGGGCCGTCCTGCCCTGATGCTCAGCTTCGAGCCGCTGCCGCGCGAGTTCCTCGCGCCGACGGATCCGCCGGCACGGCTCACCAACCTGCGCGAACGGGTGCGCCTGCTGGGCGATGCCGAGCTCGATGCGATGGTGCTGCTGCGCTTCGATGCGCGACTGCGCGCCATGGACGGCGAGGGTTTCGTCGGGCTGTTGCATCGGCAGTTGCAGGCCGCGGGCGTGGTGGTCGGGCACGATTTCCACTTCGGTCGCGGCGGTGCGGCCGACGCCGCGTTCCTGCGCGACACCGGCGCGCGCCTCGGGTTCGGCGTCGAGGTCATCGACCCGGTGGCGGCCGGTGCCGCGCGCGTCAGCAGTTCCGGCATCCGCGCCGCGCTCGCGGCGCGCGACCTCGATGCGGCCGCAGGCCTGCTCGGCCGGCGCTACAGCATGCGGGGCAGGGTGGTCGCCGGGCAGCAACTCGGTCGCACGCTCGGCTTCCCGACAGCTAACATCCGCGTACGGCGCCGGCGGCTGCCGCTCAGCGGCATCTGCGCGGTGCGTGTGCGCGGCATCGGCGACGGGCCGGACGCGCCGACCTACGGCGGTGTGGCGAGCCTCGGCACCCGGCCCACGGTGGGCGGCGTCGAGCCCTTGCTCGAGGTGTTCGTGTTCGACTACGCGGGCGATCTTTATGGCCGCGAGCTCGAGGTGGAATTCATCGCGCACCTGCGCGAGGAAGCCCGCTTCGAGTCGCTCGAGGCCATGGTGGTGCAGATGCACGCCGATGTGACCGAGGCGCGCGAGCGCTTGGCCAAGTTCATTCAACGGATGATCCAGTGACCGACTACAAACAGACGATCAACCTCCCGCAGACGGGCTTCCCCATGAAGGCCGACCTCGCACAGCGCGAGCCGGCGCTGCTCGCGCGTTGGCAGGCGGAGGACACCTACGGCCAGCTGCGCAAGGTGGCGCAAGGCCGTCCGCGCTTCGTGCTGCACGACGGCCCGCCGTACGCCAACGGCGCGATCCACATCGGTCACGCGCTCAACAAGATCCTCAAGGACATCATCGTCAAGGCGCGCTCGCTGGAGGGCTACGACGCGCCCTACATCCCGGGCTGGGACTGCCATGGCTTGCCTATCGAGCACGCCGTGGAGAAGAAGCACGGCCGCCCCGGCCAAAAACTCGACGTCAACGCCTTCCGTGCCGCCTGCCGTGCCTTCGCCACCGAGCAGGTCGAACAGCAGCGGCGCGACTTCAAGCGCCTGGGCGTGCTCGGCGATTGGGACCGCCCCTACATGACCATGGCGCCCGCGTTCGAGGCGCAGCAGATCCGCGCCTTCGGCCGCATCGTCGAGAACGGCCATCTCTACAAGGGCGCCAAGCCCGTCCACTGGTGCCTCGATTGCCGCTCGGCCTTGGCCGAAGCCGAAGTGGAATACGAGGACAAGACCTCGGTCGCGATCGACGTCGCGTTCCGCGTCGCCGACAGGGCGGACTTCGCCGCGCGCATCGGGCTCGGCCAGGGTGCGGGCGCGGCTGTTGCCGCGGCGCTCGCGGCGGCGCCGACCCCTGCGGTCGTGATCTGGACGACGACCACCTGGACGCTGCCCGCCAACGAGGCGGTCGCGCTCGGCGGCGAGATCGACTACGCGCTCGTGGCGCTGCCGGCGACCGACACCACGCCCGCACGCGCGCTGGTGCTCGCCGCCGACCTCGTCGCCGATTGCGCCACGCGCTACGGTGTCGACCCTGCCACGGTCCAGTTGCTCGCGCGATTCAAGGGCGAGGCGCTCGAGGGGCTCGCGCTGCGGCATCCGTTCCTCGACAAGCAGGTCCCCGTGATCCTGGGCGAGCACGTCACGCTCGAGGCCGGCACCGGGGCCGTGCACACGGCGCCCGCGCACGGCCAGGACGACTTCATCGTCGGCCAGCGCTACAAGCTGCCGGTCGTGAACCCGGTGGGCGGTGACGGGCGCTACCTGCCCGGCACGCCCTTCGTCGAAGGGCTCGGTCTCGATGCGGCGGGTGAGCGGCTGCGCGAGATGATGACCGAGGGCGGCACGCTCGTCGCGCAGGCGCCGTATCGCCACTCCTACCCGCATTGCTGGCGCCACAAGACACCGGTGATCTTCCGCGCCACGCCGCAGTGGTTCATCAGCATGGAGCAGGCGGGGCTGCGCGCGGGCGCGCTGCGCGACATACAGGGCGTCGCGTGGACGCCCGCCTGGGGCGAACAGCGCATCACCGGCATGATCGCCAACCGTCCCGACTGGTGCATCTCGCGCCAGCGCATCTGGGGCGTGCCCATCCCGCTCTTCGTCCACAAGGTCACGGGCGCGCTGCATCCGCGCACCCAGGAACTCATCGAGGCGGCCGCGGCGCGTGTGGAGCAGGGCGGCATCGAGGCCTGGTTCGCGCTCGATCCCGCCGAGCTCTTGGGCGATGAGGCGGCCGACTACGACAAGGTCAACGACGTGATGGACGTCTGGGCCGACTCCGGCCTGTCGTTCCACTGCGTCGGCACCGCGCGGCCCGAGGTGGCGGCGCCGGTCGACCTTTATCTCGAAGGCTCCGACCAGCACCGCGGCTGGTTCCATTCGTCGCTGCTGATGTCCGAGGCCTTGGACGGCCGTGCGCCCTACAAGGCCGTGCTCACCCACGGCTTCACGGTCGACGACAAGGGCCGCAAGATGTCCAAATCCTTGGGCAACGTCATCGACCCGCAGAAGGTCACGGCGACGCTCGGTGCCGATGTGCTGCGCCTGTGGGTGGCCTCCACCGACTACGCCAACGAGATCGCCGTCTCCGACGAGATCCTGAAGCGCATGGCGGACTCCTACCGCCGCATCCGCAATACCGTGCGGTTCATGCTCGGCAACCTCGCGGGCTTCGACCCGGTGGCCGATGCCGTCGCGCCCGCCGACATGGTCGCGCTCGACCGTTGGGCGCTCGGTCGGGCGGCCGCCTTGCAGGACGAGATCCGCGCCGCCTACCAGAGCTTCGATTTCCATCTCATCTACCAGAAGGTCCACAACTTCTGCGTCGCCGACTTGGGGGGACTCTGGCTCGATGTCACCAAGGACCGCCTCTACACCACGCCCGCGAAGTCGCTCGCGCGGCGCTCGGCGCAGACCGCGCAATGGCATGTGGCCGAGGCGATGGTGCGCTGGCTCGCGCCCATCCTCTCGTTCACCGCCGAGGAGATCTGGGGTTTCTTGCCCGGCAAGCGCGAGGCCTCGGTGTTCCACGCCACCTGGCACCGTTTCCCCGAGATCCCGGCGGACGGCATCGACTGGGAGGCCCTGATCGGCCTTCGCACGCAGGCCGCGGGCGAGCTCGAGCGGCTGCGTGCCGCGGGCGAAATCGGCGCCCCGCTCGAGGCCGAGGTGCGGATCGAGTGTCCGCCCGCCGCCCATGCCGGCCTGTCGGCGCTCGGCGACGAACTGCGCTTCTTCCTCATCACCTCCGCGGCCGAGGTGGTCGCGGTGCCGGGCGCCGAGGCGGTCACCGTGCGCGTGACGCCGACGGCCGCAAAGAAATGCGTGCGCTGCTGGCATCGCCTCGAGGATGTCGGCACGCATGCCGCGCACCCCGAACTCTGCGGCCGCTGTGTCAGCAACATCGACGGGCCGGGCGAAGTCCGGCGCTACGCATGAGCGGGGCCCCGGAGCAGGGCGCCGCGGCGGCGGCGATGCCGCCGGTGCGCGAGAGCGGGTGGCGGCTGTTGCCGCTCGCCGCGCTCGTCGCCGTCGCCGACCAGGTGAGCAAGGGCTGGATCGAGGCGAACTACGTCCTCGGGCAGTCGACGCCGGTGTTGCCCGTGCTCGACATCGTCCGCTTCCACAACCCGGGCGCCGCGTTCTCGTTCCTCGCCGGGGCGGGCGGGTGGCAGCGCTGGTTCTTCATCGTGCTCGCGCTCGGCGTCAGCGTGGTGCTGCTCTGGTGGCTGCGCGGCGTGCACGCGGCGCGCGAGCGGCGGCTCGCGTACGCGCTGTCGCTGATCCTCGCCGGCGCCATCGGCAACGTCATCGACCGCATCGAGCACGGGTTCGTGGTCGATTTCATCCACGCGCATTGGGGCGGAGCATATTTCCCGGCGTTCAACATCGCCGACATGGCGCTCACGGTCGGCGCAGGCCTGATGATCCTGGACGCCTTCTTCGAGTGGCGGCGCGAGCGCGCGCGTGGCGCGGCCGCGGGCGGCGGCGGCGGCGCGGCATGAAACTGCGCCTCGCCAACCCCCGCGGCTTCTGCGCCGGTGTCGACCGCGCCATCGACATCGTCGAGCGCGCGATCGAGCTCTACGGCGCGCCCATCCACGTGCGCCACGAGGTCGTCCACAACCGCCATGTCGTCGAGCGGCTGCGCACGATGGGCGCGGTGTTCGTGCGCGAGCTCGACGAGGTGCCGGACGGCGCCACGGTCATCTTCTCCGCGCACGGCGTCTCGAAGGCCGTCGAGGACGAGGCGAAGCGGCGCGACCTCGAGGTGTTCGACGCCACCTGTCCGCTCGTCACCAAGGTCCACATGGAGGTGCGCCGCTACGCCCGCGAGGGCCGCGACGTGGTGCTGATCGGTCACGACGGCCACCCGGAGGTGGAAGGCACGCTCGGGCGCTTCGATGCCTCCCAGGGCGGCCGCATCCGGCTGGTCGAGTCCGTGGCGGATGCCGAGGCGCTCGAGGTCCCCGACCCCGCGCGGCTCGCCTTCGTCACCCAGACCACGCTCTCGGTCGATGACACCGCCGAGATCGTCGCCACCTTGCAGCGGCGCTTCCCCGGGCTCACGACGCCGCGCAAGGAAGACATCTGCTACGCCACCCAGAACCGCCAGGACGCCGTGAAGGACCTGCTGCGCGAGGCGGACCTGCTGCTCGTGGTCGGGTCGGTGACGAGCTCCAATTCGAACCGCCTGGTCGAACTCGGCGTCCGCGCCGGCATCCCGTCCTACCTGATCGACGGGGCAGGGGACCTGCGCCGCGAGTGGCTGGAGGGCCGCCAGTGCATCGGCCTGACGGCGGGCGCCTCGGCCCCCGAGGTGCTGGTGAAAGAGGTGATCGAGCGCCTCGGCGAGTGGGGCGTCGAGCGCCCGCAGGAGCTCGCAGGGCGCGAAGAGCATGTGGTGTTCGCGCTACCGCGTGAACTGCGGTTCGCCCGCCCCAGCGGGTCCTGAGCGGGCCTGACACGGCTTGACGCCGGGGGCTAGGCGTTTTTCCCGCCGTTTGCCCTATAATCCCACCCATGATTCCGGCCTCCATGACCGTCGCCGAGCGCCTGCGGGCCTGCGGCATCCAGCCGACGGCGCAGCGCCTGAAGGTCGCCTCGTTGCTGCTGGTCGCGCCCCAGCACCTGACGGCCGAGCAGATCCTCGATCGGCTGCGCGCCGAGGGCGCCCGGGTCTCCAAGGCGACCGTCTACAACACCCTCAACCTCTTCGCCGAGCGTGGCGTGATCCGCCAGCTCGCCGTGGACGGCGACCGCGCGTGGTTCGACTCGAACACCGAGCCGCATTACCACTTCCAGGACCTCGAGACCGGCGCGCTCACCGACCTGCCGCACACCGCCGTGCGCTTCGACCAGCTGCCGCCCCCGCCGCCCGGCACCGAATACGCCGGCATCGAACTTTTCATCCGGCTGCGACGCGTTTAAGATTCGCAGCCCTTCCGGGCCCGGATAGCTCAGTTGGTAGAGCGGCGCATTCGTAATGCGTAGGTCGTAGGTTCGAATCCTATTCCGGGCACCATCCCTTGGGGCGTGTGAAACCAGCCATCCACTTCCACCCCGAGGCGTAATCCACCGGCGGCCCCAAACTCATGGGCCGCAATGCGGCGGGGGAGTCCTTCCTGCGGGGGTTCCTTCGCCGCAGCCGAGCCGACGGTTTCTTCGTCGATGTCCGCGACCCCTCGCACGCGGAGGGTTAGCGGAGGCGGCCCGTGCTGCCGGGCACGGTGCCCGTCGTCTCGCGCGGGTTGCTGTGGTGGGTGAAGAGGGGTGTGCTCACAGTCGGATGATGCGCTAGTCTTTGAAGGGTGACCCTCAGGTACCTGACGTCCGCACTGCTGATCGCATTGCTTGCCGGCTGCGCCCCGCCCGAGCCATCAGCGCCGGAGGCGGTGCACGATTTCAAGCCGCCGCTGAGTTATCTGCATCCGGTGCCGAACTGCACGAGGAGCCGTCCGCCGTGCACGATGCTGCCGACCGAGTCTCTTCACGCTCCGGTGCCGTCGCCGGAGGTCGCGCGCGAGGCGGCGAACGACATCATCGCGGCCCTCAAGCGGCGGGACATGGCGGCGATAGCCAAGTGGGCGCATCCCTTCCGGGGGGTCAGGTTCTCGCCCAGCGTGTTCGTCAACCCCGAGACGGACCAGGTGTGGAGCGCTGCGGAACTCCCCGCATGGTTTGAGGACCGGACACCGCGGGTCTGGGGCAGTGCCGAGTCCTGGCGAGATTACAAACAGCGCGGATCGAGTAGCCCGACCTACTCGCTCATCCGAATGACCCCGACCGAATATTACGAGCGCTACATCTTCGACCGCGATTACTCACAGGGTGCGACGATCCGCATTATCGACAACCGGGCGTCATGGCCCGCCCGGCCCGACGAAGGCGACATCCCCGGGTCCTACGGCAACAACGTGGCCGGTCTCTATCCGACGGCCACGCAGGTGGTGTTCTATTTTCAGCGGACGCCCGAGCAGGCAGCGCAGGATGACAAATCGATGCGGCCCAATCGGGATGTGCTGCGGTTGGTGTTCGTGGGCGACGGGCAGTCGGCCCGTGAGTCGGTGCGGCTGCTCGCGATCGTGCACGACTAGCCGGCGCGAAGAGGGTGACTGACACATGACCACGACCACCGACGCGCGATCGCCGAGATGGACTTTCCGCCGCACGCTGCAGCTGATCGGCGCGGTGTGCTGCGTGTTCCTGCTCAGCGAGTGTGTTGGCCCGAAGCGCGAGTACAAGCGCGATCGTTTCCACGACACGCTGACGCTGTCGGACGGGCAGCGGGTGAAGGTCGATATCGAGGTCGTGTCGAAAGAGTTTCGTAGTTCCGTTCGGCCTGTGTACTACAGCAGTATGGATATCCGGAACAGCGAGGGCGTGCGTCTGGTGGCAACCTGGATCTCCACACGTTCGTTGCGGCCGATGCTGGTGGACCACCAGCCCGACGGAAGCGGGTGGATCTTGGTCGCAGCGCCGCAAAGTTGCTACGGCTGGTACGAGATCGGTCGCCCTGCCTTGCCGTACGCCGCATTTGGTCTGGAGAACGGTCGTTGGACTCGGGTCCCTCTGCCGGCGTCCCTCCACGGTCGGGCGGCGAATCTGCAGTTCACGATATCGAACAAACCTCGCTGGACGCTGCGCATGGAGCGCTTGCGTCTGCTGCGCAGTCCGGTGCTGATGGAAGAGGTCTATCAGTTGAACGACCCTGACTGGTATCCCAGACGGCCTGTGAACAAGTGGTCCAGTCGGCCTGTGAACGAGTGGTCCAGTCAAGTGAGCGGACGGAATACAAACTGTGAACCTAACCGGGTTACTGCTGTAGAAGTGCGCGGTTAATTCAGGAGACCAACATGTCTGAGACGTCCAAGTCTACGGTGTCCGAGGCTGAATACGCGATCTTGGCCGCCGCTGCCTATCGAAATGGAGCGCGAGATCCAGAGGATGTGAACACGCCAACTGGCTGGAGTCTTTTCAAGGAGGAATCGTCTTACGGTACCGAAACCGATGGTCTCCATTACAAGGTGTTCGTCAAGGGCAACGAGTTGGTCGTCTCGTTCCGAGGCACCGACTCTGGTCTGGACCGGTTGTGTGATCTCGTTGACTGGCCTGCGGCCCTTGGGAAGATGTCGTCGCAGATCCAACGGGCGCTGCGAACAAAGTTTCGGACCCTCTTTGATATCTCTTTGCATCCTGGCCGTTTGATCTGACCGCGATACACTCCGGGTCATGATCAAGACCCTGCTGCTGATCCTCAACGCCGCCAAGCTCGGCCCCTTCATCAAGACGGGCGGCACGATGCTCATCTCCGTGGTGGCCTACGCCTTCGTGTTCGGGCCGTGGTACGCGGTGGGTGTGGTGGCGCTGCTTTTCGCGCACGAGATGGGGCACTTCGTGTCGGCGCGGAGGCTGGGGCTCGACGTCGGCGCGCCGACCTTCATCCCCTTCGTCGGGGCGTGGGTCGAGCTCAAGGACGCGCCGCTGTCGGTGGCGCAGGAGGCGCGTATCGCTTTTGCGGGTCCGTTCGTCGGCACGGCGGCGGCGCTGGCGGTGCTGTTCGCGGGGCTCGGGGCAGACAGCCGGCTGCTCATCGCCATCGCCTACGCGGGCCTGGTCCTCAACCTCTTCAACCTCGTGCCGGTGACGCCCTTCGACGGCGGCCGCATCGTCGCGATCCTCTCGCCCAAGATCTGGTTGCTCGGCGCGCCGATCCTGGTCGGCATCTTCCTCTGGATCCCGAGCCCGATGTTCCTGCTGGTCCTCGTCTTGTTCGCGCCCACCGTATGGCGGGGGATCAAGGCCGCATGGCGCGGCGAGGTGCCGGAGGACAACCCGCGGTACTACGAGGCCTCGCGCGCGGACCGGCTGCGGTACGCGGGGAATTACCTGCTGCTGCTCGCGTTCCTCTGCATCATGACCTACCAGGTCCACAAGATGCTGCAGGGCGGAGCGGGCTGAGGCGTCGGTCGGCGCCGATCCGCGCAGCACATCGCATTCGGGCCGGATTTGGCCGGATTCACTGCTGGGCTTTCCCGGCGACCTATCAATATGATAGGTTATGGTCCGGCACGACAAAGGCAGCGTCGCCGCTTGGCGGCTCACCGTCGGCATCGCACGGAAGCGGGTGCGCGTCCTTCGTGACGGCGAGATCGAGGACGATCCTTTCAAAGCGCGTATCCTGGGTGATCGGCGGGTCAAGCTGGTGCGACGGCTCGACTCCGGACGCATGGCTGGAGTGGTCACAGTGATCGCCTCCCGCGACACCCTGATTCTGGTGACTGCGGAGTGGGGGGCGATGAGACAACCCGACTTGAAGCACAGCGCGGCGCAACCCGCGCTGTTCAACTACGCTTTCTGTGGCCTCGGCGGGGTCTACCTCGCCGGTGGCATCGAGGGCGTCCGCACCGACTACGGTCCGGGCGTCGCGATCCAACACCTCGACCGCCTGCATCGGGCGATCGGGGAGCACATCGCTCGCTCACGCAGCATCGGGCTCATCGGCGCGGAGGTTCGCTTCCTCCGTCAGACGATCGGCTGCACACAGGTGGAACTCGCGCAGCTGCTCGGCACCACCGACCAAGCTGTCGCCCGTTGGGAGAAGGGCAAGACAGCGATCCCGGGTTCTGCCGACATTTTGCTGCGCGCGATCCTCCTGCAGCATGTGGGCAAGCCGGTCGATCTGCGGATGCTCGGGGTCTCGCTGCGGGTCGCGTGCGGCAAGCCCGAGGCGAGGGCGGTGTTCGAGCGCACGGGTCGTGGCTGGCGGGCGAGGGCGGCGTAGCGCGGCTTTCAGCCGGTTGGGTTCCACAGCGCTCTTTTGCGCTAAACTTTGAATCATGTGTCTCGGGCGCCTGCCATCGGTCCTGCTGCTCCTGCTCCTCGTCGGCTGCGCCCCGCCCGAGCCGCCGGCGAAGACTGCGGGGTTCGAGCAGCGTACGGAAGATCTGCGGCGCCGTGCGAAACCCCCTCCGAAACCGCGGCTGCCGACCGGTCGGTCATCGGCCATCGTCCTCGATCTCGAAGGTGACGGCATCCCTATCGTAGACCGTGGTCCGACCGGGCGGGGCAGCGTTTTCTTCGACTTCGATGTGCTCGGCCTTCCTGAGCAATCGTCTTGGATCTCGGGCAGTGACGGATTTTTGGTGCGGGACATCGATGGCGATGGCGACATCGATTCCGGTCGTGAGTTGCTGGGTGATCAAGCCCTCAAGAGAGATGGTTCCCGCGCATCAGATGGGCTTGAGGCGTTGATCGATCTCGATTCGGACTCCAACGGGCGCATCGATCGTCAAGACGCCGCATACCTCGCCTTAAGAGTCTGGCGCGATGTCGATCGCGATGCATCGATCGACAACGGCGAATTGCAGACCCTTGATCAACTCGGCATCGCGAGTCTGCAGGCCGCCCCTGCCGGTGCAGCGCAGGTCCAAGGAGTGGCGGCGTTCACGATGGACGCGGGCCGCATCCTGCCCATGTCAGAGATCGTATTCGAGACGTTTCCGGAGGTGACTCGCGATCCGTACGCGGTGCAGGTGCCGCGGGATGTCGCGGCGATGCCCGATCTTGGCGGTCAAGGAAATCTTCGTAGCCTGCACCAGGCGATGGCCCAGGACCAAACGGGTTCGGTCAAGGCGTTGGTCAGGAGTTGGCAGACCGGCTCGCCTAGCAAGAGGTTCGAGGGCGTCGATGAGTTGTTGTTCGCGATGGGCGGGGTGGGGCGCATGCCCCGAGACGCCCGTGGGTCGAACATCGGCGATGCCAGAAGATTGGCCGTTTTGGAGAGGATCTTCGCAGAGGAGTTCCGTCAGCCTAACGGCGGAATACAACGCCAAGGTGGCAGGGTCGACCCGGCGCCCAATGCGGGAAGAGTTCTGGAATCGGCTTTCCTGATGTTGCGTGACCGGACAGCGGCGGTGCTATACGACCAGACCGACATGCCGACCGCTCTCGACAAGATCTCTGTCCGACTGGCTGTCGGTGCGTCCGGCGTCCCGTCGGACAAGGGGGAGCTTGTGGTGGTCGTTGACACCACCGCTGTTGCAGAGGCTTTGCACCGCCGATTCCGATCGATGTCCTTACCGGAGGCGGTGCTTGATCTGGCGTTGTTTTCGGCCGCTCTCCGTTTAAATGATGCTGCGAAGAACGAGACCTCGGCACTGCTCGACCTACGGCGGCAAGCGGTGAAGTACGATGGGTTCTTCGGACGGATGCTGCTGTCCATCGGTGACATTTCCATGAAGGTGGGCACCTCCACCACTGATCGCCTCAAGGGCGATGATGAGGGGGGGTATGTGTTCGGCTTGGGAGGTAACGATGTGCTGACGGGCGGTAACGGGGATGATGTCTTGGACGGTGGAGCGGGTGATGACGTCCTTGAAGGAGGGCCGGGGCAGGACGTGTATCTGTATGGAACGGGATATGGCCACGACTCCGTGAAGGGCGCCCGTGGGAAGGGTCTGCGAGGCGATCATGTGCTCTTTGGGTCTGGCGTAGAGGCGAGATATGTCGAGTTCGGTCGTGAAGGCGATGATCTGCGGGCCGTGCTGCAGCCCTCGGGCGGTACGCTGACCATCCGTGATTGGTACGGGAATCCGGCCAATCGAGTGGACTGGTTCGAATTGCCCGATGGTCGCCGTCTGCTCGAGGGGGATGTCGATCGGCTGATCGAGGCACAGTCATTGTCCCAGTCCCCCGCGGGCGGTACGCGCTCATCGTTGAGCGGTGCCGGTGTCGCATCTGCGCCCTCTGAACTCTGGAAACGCTGACCAGTGGTGATCATGGGGACTCAATCGCTGCGCTGGATCGCCGTCGTCGCCTTTGCCGTCGCCCTGTCGGCCTGCGGACCCTCCGGCCAGCAGGCCGCGGCCCCTGTGCATACGCATCCGCCACCTCTAAAGCCCGGTCAGGTGTTGGAGCCGGAGAGTCTTTACGCCAAGCGTTGGCCCGGTCGTTCGGCGTTGTTTCGATTGAACGAGGAGTTGGGGTTTGAAGTGCCCCCCGGGTACATGCCTTTCTGGTACGACGGGGCGAGAGAGCTTGTTAGGCCGCCGGCGAAGTGGGACCAGATACCCATCGTTCAGTCTTTGGGGTTCAGTTTTTTCATGCCGGATTTTCGTGGGTATACGCCCGATAACTACCTTCGTGAATTCGACGAAGACCGCGTCGATGTCATCAGTATCCAGTGGGTCGGTCTGGGGCAAGAGAGGCCCGATGAGCCGGGCGGATACCCCCCAAACCAGTGGGCACGAGTGTTGAACGGGCGGGACATCGCACCCACGGAGCAGCATCTTTTGACCTGCATCCCGTATTCCAATTCCGATTCACCCAAGCCGGGAGAACACCAGTTTTGCGTCGGTCCGCCCGGCGATGGTGGATTCCCGCAAGTCTCCGTGAGAGTTCCCACGCCTCCCTTTCCTGAATGGATGATTAATCCACTCATGATGGCTCGCTATTTCACGCCCAATCATGGCGGCATTGAGGTGGTCTGGACGGCGCATGTCAAGCACGCCGCGAATTGGCAGATCATCGATCAGCAGGTCTGGAAGTTCTTCGAGGCCTGGCGGATAGAGAGACCCGCCGACGGCATCGTGCGGATGGGGCCTGGTCCGAGCGTCGTGGTTCCCGCTGCGGAGCGCCCGCTAGACGACGCGGAATAGATAAAAAGTGGAACCGATAAAAAAACGGTGGCGCCGAAGCGCCGCCGTTCCGTCGACCGTAGAGGTCACCGCGCCCTCACGGGCGCGGCGAGGGTTCAGATGCGGTCCTGCTCCATCACTTTGTTCCACGCCGCCACGAAGTCCTTCGTGAACTTCGTGTTGCCGTCGTTGGCGGCGTAGACCTCGGCGATGGCGCGCAGCTCGGAGTGCGAACCGAAGATGTGATCCACCGGGGTGGCGGTCCACTTGGCCGCGCCGCCGAGCATATCGGTGCCACGAGTCGAGGTGGTGCAAGCGGTGAGGCAAGTCACGTATAAAGATATATATATCAATTATTTAAACTATAGATCTCGACGAAAAATTAGGAGTGTTCCCTAAGTCGTCGGTGCAGCGCAGCGCAGCGTGGACCGCGCGGCTTGGGCGAGCGCGAGGTCCGCCGGGTCATCGGTCAACAGCAGCCGCATCAAGAGCAGTACCTTGCGGCTCGGGGCCTCGACCATGGTCGACTCGCCGTCCGCCGCAGTCGTTGCGCGATCGGTGCCCGACGGCAGGATCCGCAGGTCGAGGAGGGTCCCCGTGGCAGAGCGCACCGCGGTTGAGCGGTCGTTCACCACGAAGAAATTGTCCGAGTTCGCGCCATAGAGGGCCACCGACCAATACCGCGGATGGGCGACCTCGGCCGTGATGCGCACCGGTCCCCTCGAGAGGTCGAGGGCGCAGGTGGCATACAGCAGGTCCGGGCTCGGCATGACGATGCGCCGCTGCGTGTGGTCGGTGGGCGGGGGCAGATAGACGCCGGTGGCGGCCTGCGGTGCCGGCTGTGCGGCGGTCTCTTGCGCGATGCGCGACATCGCCTCGCGCATGATCAGCCGCGGTAGCGCCCAGACCGTGAGCAGGTGCATGAGCACGGCGACGACAAGGCCGAGCGCGAGCCAGCGCTGCCAAGGCTTCATGGGCAGTCACCCTGCCGCTCAATGCGCGGCGCCGACAGTGCGCCGGGGTCCGCCTGCAATGCGGGGCCCGGGTTGTAGAGCCGCAGCGTGAGGATGAGTCCGCGGTCCCCCGGTGTCGGGATCCAGCCGAGGGCGCCGCTGACGGGCGTCTCGGGGCCCGTGACCGCGCTGAAGCGGCCCACGGTGTTCAGGGTCGGGTTTTCGCCGCTGACGCTGTAGCGCTGTTCGGTGTCCGGGAACAGGAAGATGTCATCGGCATAGGCGGTGACGCTCCACCAACGGGCCGACGGGATGCTGCCGCTGATGAGATATCGGCAGCGTGAACGCAGCGGGCGTCCCGCGTCGTCCCGGTCGGCCACGTAATAGAGCGTCTCGCGACGGTCGAGCGCGAGCAGCGCCTTGAGCGCGATGCGCGCGCGGGTGTACGTCGAGGCGTCGCTACTACCGGCTTCGAGGTTGACGAGCCAGGGTCCGATGCGCGTCCCCGCTGGGTCGGTGCGCGTGAGCCAGAGCCAGGCGCTGCCGACGCCGAGGAGGGCGCCCGCGGTCACGGTTGCGACCCAGGCGACGACGCGACGCGTCGAGGTCACTCGAACCCCGCCGCGCGACGGATGAACTCGGCGCAGCGTGCGGGCTGCGTGACGGGCAGCATATGACCCCCCGTGACGAGTTCCAGACGGACATGCGGCAGGCGTGCGACGAAACCTTCGCCCTGCGGTCGGTAGTCGAGCACCCGGTCCTCGCGGCCATACAAGACCGCGATGGGCAGGGGCGCGGCGGGCTCGCGTGCCAGTTCGCCGTAGCGGTTTTCAAGCGTCAGCAGGCTGCGGGGGACGGCTGCGTAATCCTCGGCGGCGGACAGGAACTGTTGGGGTCGCAGCGACAACAGACCGCCCCCTCGGCGCGCGTAGTCGCCCGGGGCATGCTCCGGGCCGAACACGAGCCGCATCAGGGCTTCGCGGCGCGAGACGAAGGCCGGGATCGCGACGGTCCGGGCGATCAGGCTGCGCAGGAAGTGGGGCACCTGCAGGCTGCGGAAGACTTCGGGCGGGTCGCTCGGCATCGTCGTCAACGGTGCGAGCAGTGCGAGCCCTGTGACGCGCGTGGGGTGCCGCAGCGCCACGGCGAGCGACAAGGCGCCACCCAAAGAATGGCCGACGAGCAGCGCCCGATCGAAGCCGAGGTGGTCCATCAGCGCCGCGATCGCATCGGCCTGGTCGTCGAGCGTCGTCGCCCGATCCCGCTCGCGCGTCGAGTAGCCGGACCCGGGACGGTCGACCGCCACCACCCGGGTGTCTTGTGCGAGCGCGTCGACCAAAGAATAGCGGAAGTGGTGCAGTTGCCCGGCGAGTCCGTGCAACATCAGGATCGGTGGGCGTCCGTCGCGCAGTTCTCCCGCTTCGACCACATGCAAGCGCGCGCCCGGGATCTCGATGAACCGGCCTGCGGGCGGGAGGGCGGCCTCCGCGCGCCTTGCGAGCCGGCTGGTGAGCGCGGCCGCGCCGAGCAGTCCGAGCACGCAGAGCACCGCGACGACGGCGAGGGCGGTCATGTCTTCAATCTCCCAGCAAGCCGCGCATCAGGCGGTAGTAGCCGATGGGCATCAGGCGTTCGAGGAAGGCGCCGACCTTGGCGTCGTTGCCGACGAGGATGCGCGGCTTGCGCCGCTCGACGCCCCGAAGGATGGTTTCCGCGGCTTTCTCGGGGGGCAGGCTCAGGAGCTTGGCGGCGCGCCGCAGGTCGGTCTGCAACGCCGCCGTGTCGACGGCATGCCCGACGCGCGCATCCACCGCGATGCGGGTCGCGACCCCGCCCGGGCACACCACACTGACGCCGACGGTCGACCCTTCAAGTTCGTGCCGCAGCGCATCGCTGAACCCGCGCACGGCGAATTTGCTCGAGCAGTAGGCGGTCTGACCGGCGGGACTGACGAGGCTGAAGAGGCTCGCGATGTTGACGAGATGCGCCTGCGGCCGCTGCTTGAGCGTCGGCAGGAACGCGCGCGTCATGCGCACGAGGCCGTGGAAGTTGATCGACAGCAGCCACTCGAAGTCCTGCTCGCTCACTTCGTCGAAGCGGCCGGCGAGCGCGACGCCCGCATTGTTGAAGAGCAGATCCACGCTCGGATGCGCGGCGGCGACGACCTCCGGGAAGGCGGCGACCTGGTCGCGGTCGGCGACATCGAGCGTGTGGCAGGAGAGGCGCAGCCCGCGCGGCGCGAGTTCGGCGGCGAGCGGCTCGAGTGTCGCAGGGCGGATGTCCGCGAGCGCGAGATGGCAGCCGCGGGCGGCGAGGCCCATCGCGAGCGCGCGGCCGATGCCGCTGCCCGCGCCGGTGATGATCGCGGTCTTGCCGCGCAGGTCGAGACGGGCCATCAGTTCGCTCCTTTTTTGCGGCGGAAATGCAGGGCGGGATCTTCGAGGCGGCTGTATCGGGTCACGATGAGGTCCCTCAGGTAGTTCTGGTGCACGCGCCACGGGAAGCGGTCGCCTTGGGTCGGCAGCGCATCGAGGGCGCGCTGCACATAGCCCGAGGAAAAATCGAGCAACGGCCGCTCTGCGACGCTCGGGTCGCGCTCGGCGACGACATAGTCCGCTTGCTTCCGGGCGAGGCGCTTGACGAGGCGCACGACATATTGGGCGATGAGATCGGCGCGCAACGTCCACGAGGCGTTGGTGTAGCCGATGGTGAGCACGAGGTTCGGCAGGCCGCTCAACATCGCGCCGCGGTGGACCATGGTGTCGCGCAGGGCCACGGACGTGCCGTCGACCGTCACCGCCGCACCGCCGAAGGCGACGACCTTGAGGCCGGTCGCGGTGACGACGATGTCCGCGGGCAGCGTGGCGCCCGATGTCAGGCGGATCCCCTCGGGCACGAAACGATCGATGGTGTCCGTGACGATCGAGGCTGATCCGCGCGAGATGGCCTTGAAAAGGTCCCCGTCCGGTACGACGCAGACGCGCTGGTCCCAAGGGCCGTAGGTGGGTTTGAAATGTCGTGCGACATCGTAGCCCGGCGGCAGTTCGGCCTTTGCCATCGCCACGATCTGCCCGGCGACCAGCTTCGGCTTCCAGCGCGAGAGCGCAAAAGAGCCGACGGCATAGAGGATGTTCTTCCAACGCACCAACGGGAAGAGCAGCGGCGCGGGCAACAGCGACGACAGCGCGCGCGCGATGCGATCTTCTGCGGGCTGCGAGACGACGTAGGTCGGCGAGCGCTGCAGCTGGGTGACATGGGCGGCGGTCTTGGCGAGCTCGGGGACCAGCGTCACGGCGGTCGCTCCGCTGCCGATGACCACGATCTGCTTACCGGAATGATCGAGATCTCCGGGCCATCGCTGCGGGTGCACGAAGCGGCCGCGGAAATCGCCTTCGCCCGGGAACTCGGGCCGGTAGCCTTCGGCGTAGTGGTAGTAACCGGTGCAAAGATGCACGAAGCGCGCGCGGATCGTCTGCGCGGGACCGGCCGCTGCGCCGCGCTCATCGCCCGGCTGCGTCTCGTGGACGGTGACCGTCCACAGCGCCTCGGCGCTCGACCATGCGAGGTGCGTGACACGCCGGTTGAAGCGGATCAGCGGCAGCACGCCGAGTTCGACGGCGGTCGCGCGCACATATTCCCGGATGGAGGTGCCGTCCACCATCGAGACGAGTCCGCGCCAGGGCCGGATGCGATAGCCGAAGGTGAACATGTCGGAGTCCGAGCGCACGCCGGGGTAGCGGAAGAGATCCCAAGTGCCGCCCAAATCGGCGCGGGACTCGAGCACGGCGATGCGCCGGCCCGGCAATTGTTTGAGGAACTCCGCCGCGGCGCCGATGCCGGCAAGGCCGGCGCCGACGACCAAGAGGTCGAGGGGCGCATCGTCGGGCGCTGAGGCCGCGGCGCTTGCGGGCGTATCGGGGCTGGACATGCCGCTACTGTACCTCGCGACGCTCAGCCTCGCGCCAGACCGCCACGCCCGCCGGCGGCAGGTCCTCGGCGCCCAGGATGAAGTCGCGTCCGAGGCCCTCCGGCAGTCGCCGTGTTTCCGCGGCATGGTTGAACGCGAACACGAGGCCTTGATGGCGCCGCAGACGCAGCCCCTCCGGCAGCGTACGCGTGGGGATCTGCGCGTCTCCCGCGGCGGCATCCAGCACGCGTACGAGAGCCTCGCGGTCGATGGTGGCGGCGAGATAGCGGATCCGTCCCGCGCGCCAGAGCAGGCCGTGACCGTCGGCGAGCGTCGATTCAGGTGCGATCGCGGTCTCGCAGTGCTCCAGCCAGTCGAGCGCGGGCGGCGACGCGACGCCCGGACGGAGCGACTCGACGCGGGTGACCTTGAGGCCGATCAGCTTTTGCAGGTCGCCCGGCGGCAGCGTGTCCGGGATGGCGAAGTGCCGTGTCTTGCTGCCGCTGCGCGGACCGATGAGCACCTGCGCTCCGCAGGCTGCAAGCCGGTCGACGAATCCCTCGGGCAGGATGGGCAGACAGGGGACGACGACGAACGCGTAGCCTTCGAGCGCGGCCCCGGGCGCCACGATGTCGAGATCGAGGCCGAGGCCCCGCAGCGCCGAGTACCACTCGAACGCCCGGCGCAGCGCGCTGAAGCCCGCGCCCTGCGGCTGGATGTCGGTGACCCAGACGGACTCGTAGTCGAAGACCAGCGCCACGCGCGCGGGGGCGACGGGGTCGTCCGGCAGGCCGAGGCGGGTGATGTCGGATGCGGCGGCACGCGCCTCGAAGGCGCCGACATCGTCCTGCCGATCGGGTCGCAGCAGGCCGGCGTGCATCTGCTCCTGGGCGAACGGCGCTTGTCGCCAGCGGAAGTACGCGACGAACTCGGCGCCGTGCGCCATCGCCTCGAGTGTCCACAACCGAACCATGCCGGGCAGCGGGGCGGGGTTGCGCGCGGCCCAGTTCACGGGGCCGGGCTGCTGTTCCATCACCGCGAAGCGTCCGCGACCGCAGCCCCGGTAGAGGTCATGGTGGAAAGCCGACACATCCGGATGCCCTTGGCGCGCGTAGCGGTGCTTGTCGGTCTCGTCGAACCAGAACTGCTCGAGGAAGCCGAGCGGGTAACTGTCCCACGTGATCACATCGAGGTCGCGCGCCAGGGCGTGGTGGTCGAATGAGGTGACGAAACCCATCGCGTTGTGGGTGATCTCTCGGCCGGGCGACAACTCGCGCAGGATGTCGACCTGCTCACGGTTGAACGAGACCACCTGGTCCGAGGAGAAGCGCCGGAAGTCGAGCGAGTGCGCGGGGTTGGGTTCGGTGACGGTGAGGCAGGGCAGATCGATCTCGTCGAAAGAGCGGTACTCGGTGCTCCAGAACACCGTGCCCCACGCGGCATTGAGCGCCGCGACGTCGCCATACCGTGCGGCCAACCATGACCGGAAGGCGCGGGCCGCAGCGGGCGAGTGGCTCACCACCGTGTCGTGGCACCCGTATTCGTTGTCGGTCTGCCAGGCGACGAGCGCCGGGTGCCGGCCGTAGCGTCGCGCGACTTCGGTGGTGATGCGACGCGACTCGGCCCGATAGCCCGCGTGCGAGAAACAGTAGTGGCGGCGCGAACCGAACCTGCGGGGACGTCCCTCCGCGTCGACGGCGAGCATGTCCGGCATGCTGTCCACCAGCCATTTCGGGGGTGTCGCGGTCGGTGTACCGAGGATCACGCCTAGCCCGTGGCGGTGAAGCAGGTCCATGGCGCGGTCGAGCCATCCCCAATCGAACCGTCCCGGCGAGGGTTCCATGCGGCTCCAGGCGAACTCGCCGATGCGGACGCGGGTGAGGCCCATCGCCGCCATCCGACGGGCGTCGTCTTCCCACCAGTCCTCGGGCCATTGCTCCGGGTACCAACACACTCCGAGTTTCATCATGCGATGCGCTCCAACGCGACCAGCCATGCAGTCTGCGGTTTGGCGAGGGGCAGGGCGAGGCCTTGCGCCGCCAGCGCCTCGGCGCTGAGCACGATGCCGGTCCGCCACCGATCAGGCTCGGCGAGGCGCGGCGCGGCCGCTGCAGGCCAAGGTCCCGGCAGGGTCACCCGCCAGCGTGATCGGCGCGCCAAGCCGATGAGACGGACGGGCTCGGCATCGTAGTCGTCGGCGTGCCCGGTCTGCGCCACCAGCGCCAGCGCACGGTCGTCGTGCACCGCCATCCAACCGGTGACGCCCGGGGTCGCGCAGTCGACGGCGTGCAGGCGGCCCTCGTGCAGGGTCGTGCGCCAATCCTTGTAGAGCGCGATGTGGCGCGCAAGCAGGTCGCGGGCGAGGTCGTCCATCGACGACGGGTCCGCCTCCACTCCCATGTGGCCGAACATCGCGACCTTGGCGCGGAAGTCCATGCCGAGGCGGCGCGCGGTGATCGGGTTGGGGTCCGGCCCGACATGGTGGCCGAGGACGCACAGCGGCAGGAACTGCAGGTAGCCGGCGTTGATGCGCGACCGGTCGACGGCGTCGTTGCCGTCGCTCGCCCAGACGCGGGTGCAGCGCTGCAGCATCGCGTAGTCGATCCGCGCACCGCCGCTCGCGCAGGCCTCGATCTCGACGTCCGGATGCGCGGCGCGCAGCCGGTCGAGCAGGCCGTAGAGCGCGAGTGTCTGGGCGTGGCCGCGTGCGGCGCGCGGGAACAGCGCCCTGTTGTGGTCCCATTTCAGGTAGCCGATGTCGTGCGTGCGCAGCAAGCCGTCCAGCGTCTCGAACAGCCGCTCCGTGACTTCCTGGCGCGTGAGGTCGAGCGCCAGTTGGTGGCGCTGTGTGCCGCGCGCGCGTGCAGGTTCGTGCAGGCACCAGTCCGGATGCGCCCGATACAGCTCGCTGTCGGGGCTCACCATCTCGGGCTCGACCCAGAGGCCGAAGTCCATGCCGAGGCTGCGGACCGTGTCGATGAGCGGGGCGAGCCCCTGCGGGAAGATCGTCGGGTCGGCCTGCCAGTCGCCGAGGCCCCGCGTGTCATCGCGCCGGCCGCGGAACCACCCGTCGTCGAGCACGAAACGTTCGACGCCGAGGCCGGCAGCGTCCCGTGCGAGACGCGTCAGCGTGCCGAGGTCCTGCCGGAATCCGACCGCTTCCCAGGTGTTGAGATGCACGCGGCGCGGTGAGCGGGCGGATGCGGGCAAGATGCGCGTGCGCACATGCGCGTGCAAGGCGTGGCGCAGCGCGCCCCTGCCGCCGTCGCCGATGCACAACGCCGCGTCGGGTGTCTGAAAGGCCTCGCCGGGCCCCAGCACGATCTCCCCGGGATCGAGGCGGGCCGCGGTCAGGAGCCGTGCACCGTCCGCATCGCGTTCGATCCAGGTCTCGTGGTCGCCGCTCCATGCGAGGTGCGCGCCCAGAGTCAGGCCTTGCGACTCCGTCGCTTCGCCGTCGTCGATCAGCAGCCAGTGGCCGGCGGAGTGACCGGTGCGACCCTCGAAGGACGCCGCGCCTTGGGTGCCGTGCAGGATCGGCGAGCGCACCGGCTGCATCTCGGCCGCCCAGCGTCCTGAGAACCGGGTGAGGCTTCGCGCCCAGCGCGGCAGCGGCAGGGCCAAAGAGGCGAGACGCAGCACGGCCACCGGCTCGTCGCCGTGGTTCTCGAGCCGGTTGCGGCAGATCACCACGCCCGACCCGTCCATCAGCCATTCGACGGTCACGGACATCGCGAGCAGCGCATCCTCGAACCGCAGCCGCCAACACTGTCCCGCGCCGCCTTGTGCCGCCGTGTCCATGTGCGCGTCGACCAGCACGAACTCCGCATGCAACGGGCGCCCGGCGCGTTGCAGCACCACAGCGGGCTGCCCCGCATGGCCGGTGCCCGACTGCGGAAAGAGCGTCGCCGCCGGTGGGGCATCGGGCTGGGATTCGTGGGGCGCGCGTCGTGCGGCGTCGCAGAGGGCGGCGAGGTCCTCGTCCTCGGGCAGGCGCGGCCCCGCGTAGGCGAGTTCGGGCGCGCCGCGCCGCAGGTCGAGGACCAGGCTGCAGCGTTCACCCTGCATGGAGAGCAGCATCGGTAGCTTTTGCGCGGCGCTTCGGATGCCTCGTATTATACGGGCGCCGCCACCGCGGCGGAGGGGTGCACGCCATGCCGACCGGATCGACGACCATCAGCACCCTGCAGGTGCTGGTCTGCGTCGCGCTCACCGTGCTGGTCGGCGTCGTGACCTGGCTCAAGATCCGGGGGGCGGGTCCGCGACGGGGCGGCTCGGGCAAGGATGTCTACCTTGCCGGCGGCGGGCTCACGTGGCCGTTCGTGGCCGGCTCCATCACGCTCACCAACCTCTCGACCGACCAGCTGGTCGGCATGAACGGCAACCAGATGTTGCTGCTCGCGTGGTGGGAGATCGCCGGTTTCTTCGGCCTGCTGATCCTCGCCTTCGTCTTCGTGCCGATCTACTACCGGAACAACTGCACGACGGTCACGGAGCTCCTCGAGCGGCGCTACGGGGGGCGGAGCATCCGCACGCTCATCTCGGGGCTTTTCCTGTTCGGCAACGTGGTCATCTATCTTCCCGCCGCGCTCTACAGCGGCAGCCTGTTCATGCGCTCGCTGTTCGGCGACGAGCTGCCGCTGCTTTTCTTTGCGGGGCTGCTCGCCGCGGTGAGCGCCGCCTACACGATCTTCGGCGGGCTGCGTGCGGTGGCCGTGATGGACACCTTCTCGGGGATCGGCGTGCTCGGCCTCGCCCTCGTCATCGTCTTCCTCGCGCTGGCCGCGGTCGACTTCGACCTCGTGACGGGCGTGCCCGTGGAGCGCCTGACGATGGTCGGCGGCGACGGTTCGCCCATCCCATGGCATACGCTGTTCACCGGCATGCTGTTCATCCAGATCTTCTATTGGTCGACCAACCAGAACATCACGCAGAAGGCGATGGCGGCCCCCACCGTGCGCGAGGCCCAGAAGGGCGTGTTGGCGGCGGCGGCGGTGCGTATCCTCGTCATCCCGCCCATCGTCGTGATCCCGGGTGTCGTCGCCTACAAGCTGTTCGGGGACGTGGGCGATGCCGCGTACGGCAAGCTGGTCGCCGAGGTGTTGCCCGGTTGGCTGGCCGGTGCGTTCGCCGCCATGGTGGCGGCGGCCGTGATCACCACGTTCAGCGCCGTGCTCAACAGCACGGTGGCGCTGTATTCCGTCGATTTCCATGAGCGCCTCGTCGGCAAGGTGACCGACCACTGGCGGCTCGGCGCCGTGGTCTCGGTGCTCGTGACGCTCGTCGCGGTGCTGCTCGTACCCGTCTTCCAGGATGCCGACAGCATCATCAACCTGTTGCAGCAGTTGAACGGCCTGTTCTCGATGCCGATCCTGTCGGCGTTCATCGTTGGACTGCTGTTCAGGCATGTCGCGGCGTCGGCGGCCGTCTTCGGCGTGCTCTGGGGGTTCGGCGTCTATGCCGCCTATACCTTCCTGTGGCAGCCGCAGGGCCTCATCACGCTGCACTACATCCACTTCATGGTGGTCGTGCTGGCATCGTCCGTGGCTGCCGCGCTCGCTTGCAACCGGCTGTCGGGGCGGCGCGCGCAGTGGATCGGCTTCGCCGGCCTGCGCGGGGACGCCGCGTGAAGCCTTCCGCGCCGTCCGCCCAGCATCGTCGCCGCAATCCGCTCACCGGGCGGTGGGTGCTGGTGTCGCCGCACCGTACGCAGCGTCCTTGGCTCGGGCAGGTCGAGGAGACGTCCGCGGCGGCGGGTCTGTCGCACGATCCGTCCTGCTTCCTCTGTCCCGGCGCCACGCGCGCCGGCGGCAAGGTCAACCCCGATTACCGCGGACCGTTCGTCTTCCCGAACGACTTTCCGGCGCTGCAGGACCTGCCGCTCGCACCGTCGGGGACGGCCGTGGATGCGCCCGGCGCCGGTCCCGATCCGCTCTTCACCGCCCAGGCGGTGCGCGGCGAGTGCCGCGTCATCTGCTGGTCGCACGACCATTCGCGCACGCTCGCGCACCTCGCGCCGGAAGCCTTGCGCGAGGTGGTGGACTGCTGGGCGGCGCAATCTTCGGAGCTCGGCGCGCGCCATGCCTGGGTCCAGGTGTTCGAGAACAAAGGCGCGATCATGGGCTGCTCGAACCCGCATCCGCACGGCCAGATCTGGGCCAGCGAGCACCTGCCCGAGGAAGCGGAGCTGGAGGACCGGCACCAGCGCGACCATCACGCGCGTCACGGCGTTCCGTTGCTGCTCGAACTCGCGGGGCGCGAAGCCGGTGGCCCGCGGGTGGTGCTCGAGAGCGACGGATGGCTCGCCGTCGTGCCTTGGTGGGCGGCATGGCCCTTCGAGACGCTCTTGATGCCGCGCGTGGCGGTGCCGCGTCTCGAGGCGCTCGACCCGTCGATGCGCGACGACCTCGCACGCATGCTCAGCCGGCTCACACGGACCTACGATGCGCTCTTCGGCTGCAGTTTCCCGTACTCGATGGGGTGGCATGGTGCGCCCTACGGACCGGGCGACGCGTCGCATTGGCAGTTGCATGCCCATTTCTACCCGCCGCTGCTGCGCTCGGCGACCGTGCGCAAGTTCATGGTCGGCTACGAGATGCTCGCCGAGCCGCAACGCGACCTGACTCCCGAAGACGCCGCCGCGCGGCTGCGGGCCGTGGCCGCGACGTGAGCGGCGTGCCGGACGCCGTGTCGGCGCTGCAGTCGCGGGTAGCCGCGGGATTCCGCGCTGCGTTCGGACGGCCGCCCGAGGTGCTGGCGTTCGCGCCGGGCCGCGTCAATCTCATCGGTGAGCACACCGACTACAACGACGGGTTCGTACTGCCCTGCGCTCTCGAGCAGGGGACGCTGGTGGCCGTCGCGCGGCGTCCCGACCGACGCATCGAACTGCGGGCCCTCGACCTCGTCACGGGGACTGGGGAGCCGGCCGCCGACGCGTTCGCGCTCGATGCCCCAGCCGCCGCGCTGCAGCAAGGGCATTGGGCCAACCATCCGCGGGGCATGGTCGCGGCGTGGCGCGATGCCGGATCCGCGTTGCCGGGGCTCGATATCGCCGTGGGCGGCGATCTGCCGCGCGGCGCGGGTCTGTCGTCATCGGCTTCCTTCGGCGTCGCCCTTGCGACCGCGTTTTCCCGCATCGTCGGCGTCGATCCGGGGGCCGTGTCCGTCGCGCGCATGGCGCAGCGCGCGGAGAACCTGTTCGTGGGCTGCGCCTGCGGCATCATGGATCCGCTGGCGGCGGCGGCCGCGCGGGAGGGCGCGGCGCTGCTCATAGATTGCCGGTCCCTTTCGTGGGACGAGGTCGCCGTCCCGGAGCAGGCCGCCGTGCTCGTCGTCCATTCGGGGGTCAGCCGGGAACTCGCGGACGGCGCCTACAACGCGCGACGTGCGGAGTGCGAGCGGGCGGCACGTTTCTTCGGCGTCGCAGCGCTGCGCGACCTCGCAGGCGATGCGGTGGCCGCGGCCCCTGCCGGGCTCGACGCGACGGCCTACCGGCGGGCGCGGCACGTGGTCACCGAGAATGCGCGGGTGCAGGCGTTCGCGACGGCCCTGCGCGCCGGCGATCTTGCCACGGCGGGTTCGGCGTTGCGTGCCTCGCATGCCTCGCTGCGCGATGACTTCGAGGTCAGCCATCCGGCGGTGGACGCCTTGGTCGCGGCGCTGGATGCCGCGATCGGCGACGAGGGCGGGGCTCGCATGACGGGCGGCGGTTTCGGCGGCTGTGTGGTGGCTGTGCTGCCGCGCGCGCGATGCCGCCCGGTCCGTGAGGCGGCCGAACGCCACCTGCGCGGTGCGGGCGTCGACCGAACTTTAGCGCTCGAGGTGCGGCCCGCGCCCGGCGCCCGCGCCTGGGACGCGCCGCGCTGCTGAGGGGACGACGGCGGGTGTATCATCCCCGCCGAAAAAGCGGCCCCCCACGGGCGCGCGTGCAGGGGTCCGTCCATGCGTTCGATGTTGTTCGTGCCGGGCGACCGCCCGGACCGGTTCGTCAAGGCGGAGGCGAGTGGCGCCGATGCCGTGATCCTCGACCTCGAGGACGCCGTGATGCCGGAGCGGCGTCCTGCGGCGCGGGCCGCCATCGTCGCGCACCTTGCCGCTCGGCCGCGTGCGACCGGCGTCGGCGCCGAGGGCGCGCGCCGCGTGCCGCTATGGGTGCGCATCAACCCCGTCCAGTCCGCCGACGCGATGATGGATCTCGTGGCCGTCCTGCCCGGGCGTCCTGATGGCGTGATCCTGCCTAAGGCCCGGCGCGGCGACGACCTGCACCGCCTTGATCATTGGCTCGAGGCGCTCGAGGCGCAGCACGGTCTCGCCTTGGGCAGCACCCGGGTCATGCCGATGGTCACCGAGACGGCTGGTGCGCTGCTTTCGATGGGCAGCTTCGTCTGCGTCCCCGCGCGTGTGTCGGCGTTCACTTGGGGCGCCGAGGACCTCGCCACTGAACTCGGTGCGCTCGGCAACCGCGACGCCGCAGGCGAGTACGAAGCGCCGTACCGGTTGGCCAGCGCGCTTTGCCAGTACGCAGCCTCGGCGGCAGGCCTGCCCGCCGTCGATACCGTCGACACCGAGATCCGCGATGCCGAGGCGGTCGGACATCGTGCGCGTGCGTCGCGCCGCGCGGGCTTCGTCGGTAAACTCGCCATCCACCCGTCGCAGCTCCCCGCGATCAATGCGGCGTTCACGCCCACCGCGGAGGAGGTCGCGCACGCCGCGCAGGTCTGCGCCGCGTTCGCTGCGGCGCCCGCGGCGGGTGCGCTGCGCCTCGACGGCAAGCTCGTCGACCGACCGCACCTGCTGCAGGCCGAACGCGTGCTGGCCGCCGCGCGCGCGGCCGGCGCGATCGCCGATCACCCCTTTCACGCCTGATACGCTGAGGATCACGACTGCCATGGAGATCATCGTCCGTTCACCCATCGATGGCGCCGAACTCGGTCGCGCACCCGTCACGCCGCTCGCTGACATGCCCGCTGTCATCGCGCGCTCGCAGGCGGCGTTCCTCGCCTGGCGCGCCGTCCCGGCACCGCGGCGCGGCGAGCTGGTCCGCCTGTTCGGCGAGGAGCTGCGGGCCGAGAAGGCGGCGCTCGCGGCGCTCGTCACCGCCGAGGCCGGCAAGATCGCGACCGAGGGCCTGGGCGAAGTGCAGGAGATGATCGACATCTGCGACTTTGCGGTCGGTCTCTCGCGCCAGCTCTATGGCTTGACCATCGCCTCGGAGCGCCCCGGTCACCGCATGATGGAGACCTGGCACCCCATGGGGCCCTGCGCGGTGATCTCCGCGTTCAACTTCCCGGTCGCGGTATGGGCGTGGAACGCGACGCTGGCGCTCGTCTGCGGCGACAGCGTGATCTGGAAGCCCTCCGAGAAGACGCCGCTCACGGCGCTCGCGTCGATGAAGATCTTCGAGCGCGCCCTTGCGCGGTTCGGCGGCGACGCGCCTCCGGGGCTCGTGCAGTGCGTGATCGGCGTCGCGGAGCTGGGCGATGCGCTCGCCACCTCGCCCGCGGTGCCCATCGTCTCGGCGACCGGCTCCACGCGCATGGGCGCGATCGTCGGGCCCAAGGTCGCAGCGCGCTTCGGGCGCAGCATCCTCGAACTCGGCGGCAACAACGCCATGATCGTCGCGCCCTCGGCCGACCTCGACATGGCGGTGCGGGCGATCGTGTTCTCCGCGGTGGGCACGGCCGGTCAGCGCTGCACCACGCTGCGGCGCCTGCTCGTGCACCGCTCGATCCGTGACGACCTCGTGGCGCGGGTGCGCAGGGCCTACGGGACCTTGCCCATCGGCGATCCCCGTGCGCCAGGGACGCTGGTCGGTCCGCTCATCGATGGCGGTTCGCGCGAGCGGATGATGGGGGCGCTCGAGCGTGCCCGCGCCGAGGGCGGGGTGGTGCACGGCGGCCGCGCCGTCTCGACCGGCGTGCCGGCGGGCGGCGTCTATGTGGAGCCTGCCATCGTCGAGATGCCGGCGCAGACCGCGGGCATGCGCGAGGAGACCTTCGCGCCGATCCTCTATGTGCTTGCCTGGGACACCCTCGAGGAGGCGATCGCGCTGCAGAACGACGTGCCGCAAGGCCTGTCCTCCTGCATCTTCACCACCGACCTTCGCGAGGCCGAGACTTTCCTGTCGGCGGTCGGCTCGGACTGCGGCATCGCCAACGTGAACATGGGGCCCTCGGGCGCCGAGATCGGCGGTGCCTTCGGCGGCGAGAAAGAGACGGGAGGTGGTCGCGAAAGCGGCTCGGACTCGTGGCGCGCGTACATGCGGCGCCAGACCAATTCGATCAACTATTCGCGCAGCCTGCCGTTGGCGCAGGGCGTGAACTTCGACATCTGAACGCTACCGGCAACCTCAAAGGAGCGGTCTTGATATGACGATCTCGAAAGTGGCGGTGCTGGGCCTCGGCAAGGTGGGGCACTTGGCGGCGGAGCTCCTCGACGGCGCGGGTTTCGCGGTGACGGCCTTCGACAACCGTGCAGGTGTCGTGGCGCCCTTCGCGGTGCGGCCGCTCGAGGTCGCGGACCCCGCGGCGCTCCGCGCGGCGCTCGCGGGCCACGATGCGGTGCTGTCCTGCCTGCCGTACGCGCTCAACAAGGGCGTCTCGAGCGTCGC